>Ga0114957_1000728_pt1 | contig 40641 bp, 37 predicted proteins | sample BantaG_FD_87175 | JGI IMG/M metagenome (GOLD analysis project Ga0114957, IMG submission 87175) | Marine algal microbial communities from Bantry Bay, Ireland - BantryBay_4 metaG | ecosystem: Host-associated > Algae > Red algae > Unclassified | place: Bantry Bay, Ireland | collected 2014-11-21
CTGTACTCCTCATCGAAACCTCGATATGTCTCGACTTTTGACAACAACTGGTCTTTTCGCCACTTCATCGAAAGGTTCGCTTGCGCTCATCTCTCCTATCCTTACATGACCGATTAGTCGGCCCTTTCTTCTGTCGCTTCATCTATAAAGGTTGCCCCTTACATATCACAGAAGTTGTTTGATAAGTGAATCTATATCCCCTTATCGGAGGGCCTACCTCCATCTTTAAATAAACTTCACAGCACACATCGAGTAGACGGCTCCACCAGCGGTCGCTGATGGAGTGCGCCTCTCACACTATGTCTGAATGAAGTCTGCAAGACCAGATAGACTAAATGTACATCTGATGAAGGAACCGAAGGCTCCGTCCTGAGGCTCAATACAGGTCTTCCCGATAATAAATATCGGGACAGGCCGTATACGTCGGTTCGAGTACCCATAATCCCAAATGCTCTTTACACCACTTAAGAGTAGTCTCAAATTTAAAATATGGCTATCCAAAGATTCCATATTAAATTTCAAAACGGGTCTCGTTGTTTACCCGCCAGCATGTTGTTCTCTTCATTAGAGGTCTATTAGACATCTACCCTGCGGGTGCATTCGTTCTTCTAGATTGTGAGACCTTCGAGGGTTGGTATTCGCAGCCCACCCGATACTGATATATCGGTTCATTCCTTTTAATCAGACATTTAGTCTGATTAATTTTGACTCTGTCAAAAACAGTCAATTTCGACAAAGACATCACATGTCTTTGAGTTCTTTCAGAAATTTATCTTCAGTCACTATTCGTTAGAACCGACTTTGGTAGTCCTGCTTCCCAGCCAAAGGCTGACAGACTTTCAGACTAAGGGTCATCCCTTACGCCCTTGCAGCTTACTAATACTTCCAGTCGCCAAACTGGCGTATGAGAGCCTGCCCCGTAAGCCATGCGGGGGACTTGCACCCTCTAGAATATATAGCTACCTTTCAGGGTAGCTGCCCATGCTGGGCACACACACACACACACACACACACACACACACACACACACACACACACACACACAATAGATGGCCACAGCATATCTCACTAGCGTGATAGACGCTGGGTATCATTATCCGGTTGTGTGTCAGCACAAAAAAAAATAAAACAAATCGATGAAAAAGAAAGTATTCATATATTTATTTGAGGGCTTTTCAGATTGGGAAATAGCTTATTTAACACCAGAAATAAATAAGAGTGAGAATCATGAACTGATTTTTATTTCGGATAATGGAAGTTCAGTTACCTCTATGGGAGGATTACAAGTACAGCCAAACAGTGCCTTAAGTGAAATTAATATAAAAGAAATAGGAATATTAATTTTACCAGGAGGTGAAACTTGGGAAAAAGGGGGTAATACAGAAATAGAAAAATATTAGCAGAAACTGATAAATTAGAAAAACCAATTGCAGCAATTTGTGCTGCAACAACATACTTGGGTAAATCAAAAATATTGGACAATATTAAACATACAAGTAACGATTTAAATTATTTGAAAGCAATAGCACCTGAATTCAATGGAGAAAATAATTATCAGAGCTTATAAGCCATTTCGGACAAGAATATAATAACTGCTAATGGATTGCTCCAATTGAATTTGCTCGTGAAGTTTTTAAAGTGATAAACTTGTATGATGATGAAAACCGTGAAAAATGGTTTCAACTATTCAAAAATGGAATTTGGAAAGAATAAAACCAAATACATAACAATTAGCAACAAATGTCCTATGGGTGCAGGGCACCCAACGACATTTTTGGTAGTGTTGTGCTAAACATCTATCGGTGTCAAGTTGACTCCGTACGATTTAAGTAAACTCCAATGTTTTATTTGAGTAAAATTGAATCTGCATTTTTATTCAATTGATCGAAACGATAGGTGCATAAGTAAGATCAAGAAATGCCAAAAAGTCAATTAACTTGAATCCGTAATGTTAAAAGCAAATACACATGATAAACGATGCTATTCTATGTTATTCCAGACAATAGGCTTCTATTCTAATTGACCACGTGTAGAATTTAGATAATTGCCTTAACTTAGACATCAATTCCCTTCCTTTATTAACCTTGTCAGTTTTGATAATACATATGGAGATAACTGTGAAATCATGTCTAATATCAATATGGCTATCGGGCTATTGTAAAACTTCATTCTGTCAAATAATGAAGATCGAGTAGGGTTATACCTCTGCAATACGTTTACTATAATATACGCTGCTAACTTATATCTATTAACTAAAAACATTTATGAAGCAATTATTTTTGATGATCCTGATGCTGAGTATTGCTCTAACTCTTTCTGCTCAACCAACTATGCCTTCCATTTCATATATCAAAGTGGACCAATTTGGCTACAAAGAAAATTCAACTAAAGTCGCGGTGATCAGTGATCCTCAAGTGGGGTTTAATAATGATCTTACTTTCAGTCCTGGAGGTATGTACCAATTGAGAGAGTGGTATACAGATGCAGTTGTTTTCTCTGCTGACATTCAGCAATGGAATGGCGGAGCCGTCCATGAACAATCTGGAGACGCAGGATGGTGGTTTGATTTTTCTTCTGTCACTACGGCTGGTGAATACTATATATACGATGCGACTAACAATGTCAGGTCACACAGATTTGTCATTAATGATGACGTTTACGCTCAGGTGCTTAAATCAGCGATGCGAGTCTTTTATTATAATCGATGTGGTATAGCCAAACAAAACCCATACGCTCAATCACCATGGACCGATGCTACATCATTTACACAAGATGCTCAAGCGAGAGATGTCTTTAATAAAACAAATGGCAATTTAGAAAAAGATTTGTCTGGTGGCTGGTATGATGCTGGTGATTTTAACAAGTACATCACATTTGCAGAATCAACAATGCATGATTTGCTTTGGGCATATATTGAAAATCCAACTGTGTTTACCGATGACTGGGATATTCCAGAATCTGGAAATGGTATACCAGATATCATTGACGAATTGAAGTGGGAACTTGATTTTTTTAAGAAAATGAATAACCCTGATGGCTCAACACATCTCAAGATGGGTAGCCAGGATTATAGCGACAATACCCAAACGCCACCAAGCCTCAACACAGATACACGCTTTTATGGACCGACTTGTAGTTCAGCAGAGATTGTTGCAGCTGGGGTATTTGCGCAAGCAGCAATTGTATTCGAGCAATTTCCAGCGCTATCTGCATATGCTCAGGATATGGAAGCTAGAGCTGAGACAACATGGGCTTATGTCTTACCCAAAATTAATATGAATAACCTTGACACAACATGTGATTTAGGGGAGATCATCTCTGGTGATGCTGATGTGCCAGCCAATAATCAATTATACAGCGCGCTCAAAGCAGCTATCTATCTGTATGACCTAACGGGCAAAGCAAAATACCAAACATACATTACAAATAATTTGAGCAATACAGAGCAAGTCGGAAACGGATATTGGTTTACTTACAGTAGTGGCTTGAATGATGCATTGCTTCATTACAGTACATTGACTGGAGTGTCAACAGCCGAAAGAAATCTGATCCGTAATTCGTTTGCAAATTTTGTGACTGGTACAGCTAATACAGTTTTATTTGGTATGAGCAATATCGATTTGTACCGTTCATATATGCCAGACAATCAATACCATTGGGGTAGCAATAAAATAAAAGGAACATTTGGTCAAACGAGTTTATTACTTGAAAAATACAATATCGTGCCGGCTAATAATGCATCTTATTTACAAAAGGCAGAAGAGCATGTCCATTATTTTCATGGATTGAATCCTTTGGGATATACCTATTTGACTAATATGTATCATCTCGGCGCAGAGAATAGCGTGAATCAAATGTATCATCAGTGGTTCGGCGACAACTCTGATTGGGATGATGCGAGGACATCGTTATATGGTCCAGCGCCAGGCTATGTAACAGGAGGGCCTAATGCGTCTACCTCCGTTCCCCTTGCTCCACCATTTGGGCAACCTGAACAAAAATCATATCTCGATTTTAATACATCTTCTACTGCTGCGCCATCTTGGGAGATTAGCGAGCCAGCTATATATTATCAAGCGAGCTATGTGAGATTACTTGCTGCATTTAGTTCTGCACCAGGACCTTGTTTAGCGATTGGTACCAATTGTGATGATGGAGAGCCAAAGACAACGAATGATGTAGAGGATGGCTTTTGTAGTTGCAAAGGTGATTGTCCAGTCATCGGGACGCCTTGCGACGATGGAGATCCGTTGACCAATAATGATCAAGAAAATGGCGCTTGTCTGTGTGAAGGGGTTTTTGGAGAAATCATAACTCCAGAATGTGAAATTGTAACCAATGGTGACTTTGCGTCAGATTCTAACTTTTGGTTTCCATGGGGCACGACGACAATTAATCAAGCGAATGGACAAGTGACATTAACCAATAATAGTGGTGCCAATCCTTGGGATTGTGCCTTTGCACAAGAACCAGTTACCTATATAGGTGGTACAAATTATACCATGACCTTTACTGCATCAGCTTCAGCGAATCGAACATTGACGGTTAAGCTTGGTCTAGGTGATGGATCAGCTGTCTATAATGGAAATGTAAATTTGACGACGACTATGACTGCTTTTTCAATTCCTTTTACAAATAGTATGGTAAGTACTTCATCTGGTACTGTTGAATTTCAATTGGGAGGAAACACGGCCGATGTCACAATTGATAATGTGAGTATCGTTGCAGACGACTGCACAAATTGTCCTGCTGCTGGTACAGCTTGTGATGATGGGAATCCTTCGACAATAAATGATCAAGAAAATGGAGATTGCTTGTGTGTTGGGACTCCTGAAGATCCAGTGTCTTGTGAAGTCGTGACTAATGGCAGTTTCTATACGGATACAGATTCATGGTTTAACTGGGGGACGACTGTCATCAATTACAATAATGGAGAGGTCACCTTAACAGATAATAGTGGAGTGAATCCCTGGGATTGTGCTTTTGCACAAGATCCAGTTTCTTATACTAGTGGCACCAATTATACATTAACATTTAATGCAGCAGCCTCTTCTAATCGTGACCTAATCATAAAAATAGGATTAGGAGATGTAGGTCAGAATGCAATACATAATGAAACAGTCAGTTTAACATCGACGATGACAAGCTATTCGATTCCATTTACGAATAACTTATCAAGTACAACAAGTGGGACGATCGAATTTCAATTGGGTGGTAACACAGCTGATGTGATCTTGGACGAGATCAGTATTCGGGAAGTTGGATGTTCTGATTGTCCAAATGGAGAGATAGAATTTTTAACGAACGGTCGCTTTAATACAGATATATCAGGATGGGCTTTTTGGGGGTGTACACCAGCTCAGGTTGGTGGCGAAGCACATCTTCTGTCCATCACTCAAGGTAATGCTGAATGGGATGCTGGTTTTGCAAATCAAAATGTAAACTACGAAACAGGTGAAACATATCAGATTAGCTTTGAAGCATCATCTGATGTAAACCGAGATGTATTTTTGAAAATATCTACACTTGGAGGTGCGACCGCTTATTTATACGAACAAATTGCAGTCACAACAACCATGTCAACTTATAGCTTCTCATTTATTATGACTGAACCTTCTGTCACGAATGGTACAGTCGAATTTTTTATTGGGAATGATACTGATAATGTTTATATCGATAATGTCAGTGTGACAAATGGTGATTGTAATCCAAATGGATCTTGTGAGCAACTCTTGTATGTTGGTGGTACTACATCAGCTTTTGAGTATCAAGCAGAATTAGAGTTGACTTCTGATGCCTTAATTGTGGCACCAGATGTTGTCGATTTCCATGCAGGTGACTTTATTGAGCTAATGGAAAATTTTGAGGTACAGCAAGGTGCAGCTTTTCATGCGCATATTGCTGGTTGTAATTAAAGTTTACTAAGCTATGATTTTCATTTTGCGAATAGGGGCAGGATTATCTTGTATTACTCCTTCTTGATAACCTCTTATTTCTTACCGTTTTGATGTAAGATGAGATGGCTGAATTCTCCAGCTTCATTATGGAAAAATTCAACTTGAGCAATTACAACTTTTTTAGTTAAAGATTCGGACCTCAGGTTAGAATCTACTTTGATATAGTATCAGGATTTGCTCCTTATGTTATTTATCGGATTTTACTGAGAAATAGGGCAAAAGACGCTGTATGTCAATAGAATCAAAACCTCTCAGTTGATACAATCTAATTTTATCCTCTAATGGTCCATGCTCTATAATAAAGTTTGCGATCATTCTTGCTTGTGAATAGCTGATGTATGGGTGTTTGGCAAGGTCATCTAAAGATATACTATTGACATTGATAGGGTTAATATTTGAGGTATCAATACTGAATTGATGTTTGATTTTTTGGAATGTAGAATCAGGCAACCAATCGACATATTGTAATTGGTCGATTGAATAGAAGCCTCCCAATAAATCACGATATTGGATTATTTTCATTGCACGATATGATCCAATTCCTCTAATGGTTTTAAGTTGGCTTGTGTCAGCTTGATTTAATTCTACAATTATATCTTCCGTTTTAGTTGACTGATAATTTTTGGTAATAGGTATAAAATCTATATTTTTTGCTGTTTGCTTTTCTTTGTTTTCTAGATTTGTTTTTTGTGGTTTTGGAAACAATAGAGTAGTATCCAAGAAGGCACTATCTATATCTTCAAAACCCCAAATTTGCTTGAAGTGTGAGACAGATTTTATGACGCCATTTTTGGCTCTATATTTTATTAAATTTTTGATACCGTTTTCAGGAAATTGCATATCGCTTAATTGTTGCTCAGTCACGAGGTTTGGATTAAATGGCACTGCTTTTTTTAAGTAGGACTTATCATCTTTCACTGGTTTTGGCTTACTGTTAGATTTACTTTTTTGATGATTAAAATCGTTCTTAGTATAAGTCGGATTCTCAGTACTTTTCGTACTCTTTTGCTCTTTCTGTATCGGGATGATAGGTGTATAATTGTATTGAATAGACTTTAGAGAATGTCGATAAATATCGAAGCGCAATAGGCCAATCAGAATAATGATTATAATAATAATAAAGATTCCTCTTTGCTCTTGTTTTGTATAGTAGTATGGATTGAACTTCATTGTGGCTTGATTTCTTTGGGTTCAAATGCTTTTATAAAAGTCCCTTGCGTATTCAGATGATGAATATTGATATGCCCTAAGTCGTTACTGTATCCCGTATATATGTAATAAGAAGAATCAGTACATTTTTTTTGTCCTTTAAAACTGCTTCCTACAATGATGTCATACTGGCAATAATTACTTATCAACTCCGTATCATCGATCAAAATATTTAGCCCGAAAAAGCCAATGGCATTTTTATAGTTCCAGAAATAAGCATCTTCATGGCAACCAAATCCATCAAGTTCATGCACGTGTTTGACAGAATGAAAAGACCGATTATTTTCTACTGCCCTGCTTGTCGTATGCTTGTTTGGTGAATATGTGTAGCAGTTGTCCCTGAACATCAAATCTATTCGGTAAGTGGGGTAGGTTCGATAGACATAAATGGCAGCTGTCGATTGATGAGTGTCTTGGTGGTAGATATATAATTCAGCTAATAGTGCAATACTGATGATCAGACAGATCAGAGAAGTCTTTGATATTCGGATGACACACCAAGACATGCAACCAATAAACATGTATATGACAATTAAATCCATTTTTGACAACCATACATCTTTAAGAATTAGTGAATCAAAATTCTGTATCAACGCCAAGCAATACTGAAGAATGTCACTTGTCATTCCTAAAAACCAACCAGTTAAGGTAGCTGCCATCTTACTGACATAGCTAATGACTATAAGATAGATTGAACCGTAAATAAGGATAAGAGCAAAGAGCCATAAAAATGAATTTGCCAATATGAAGTTGAGTGGAAACTGGTGGAAATAATATAAGTTTAAAGGAAAAATTAATATTTGAACGGCTAAAGTTACTTTGATTGCAGCAAGACATTTATTCAATATTTTACTCTTAGCACCAAAGCTTCTCAAGAGATAAGGGGAGTACAAAACAATACTGACAACAGCAATAAATGATAATTGAAACCCTACATCAAACAGAAATGACGGGCAATAGATAAGTAGGATGATAACTGTCAAGCATAGAATATTCCAAGTGTTTGTAGGCAGCATAAATATTCTTCCAAAGGAATAAAATGTAAACATCGTCGCAGCTCGCATGACAGATGGGCTCATTCCTACAAGTAAAGCATAACTCCAGATGAAAGAAATGTAGCACAGATATTTCGTAAGCTTAAATCCAACCCACCGACACTTTATAAAACCAAACCCGTACAGTAGGAGCATAGCAACAAGGTCGACATGTAGTCCGGATACAGCCATATAGTGAGCCGTTCCAGTATCTCTAAAAGATTTAATTAAGTCATCATCCATAGACTTTTTCTCTCCTAGAGTCATGGCCAAACATATTTGTTTAGCATTCTTATTAGTGATGTATGTCTCCATTATTCGTTTACAAACGATTTTCACCTGTTGTGCATATCTGCGTAGACTGTTTATTGATTCAGGTTTTTTATAAATGTTATCGATCTCAAATCCATAATAAATGCCTTTGTGTTGCAAGTATTGTTTGTAATCGAATTGTCTGGGAGAATTTGGAAGATTAATTGATTTTAGATGTCCAATGAGTTGAAGATGGTCTCCAATAAGTAAAATTTCTGTGATGGTATCCTTTAAATTCGATTGTAAGCGAATATTTCCTAGTTGTTTTACATTAACGATGAATTGGACAGAACCCATACTGCCATTGACTTTCGTTTCGCTATCTATCACGGCATCCAATTGAATATTCTTATTTAATAGACCTTCACAGGATAAACATTGACTTCTATGAGTAAAGAAGTACTGATTACTTATTCCCATTGAAATAAATACGATTGTAACCGCAAATGATTTAAGAAGGCTAGCATTCCATAATAAAATAATAAAACCTATGAAAAAAGAGGGTATAGCCAACAGCCATAAATAGTGCTGCCCATAAAAAGCAATGAGTATGCCTAGTGCATAACAAATACTAGGTGCCAATAAAGGCATTTGTCTTAAAGTTGTTTTCATTAGTCTTTTCTAGAAACTTGTAAAGTTTTTCTATTAAATAATAAAGTGGCTCAATACTTGATTTATATAAAAATACACATATTTTTCACAAAGTATAGGGAATTTGTTAACTCCGAATTTCCTTTATCTTAGTGTACATAGGATCATCATGAGAATACTTGGCTATATAGCATTACTTTTCTGGCTTTTTTTAAGTTGGAAATATTGGACAGATTATAAACAATGTAATCCGTCCAAAGCACTACCAGTAGGAACAGCAAATAGCGAATGCCCTCTCTGTTTTGAATGGTCAAGCCCTACGGTAAACACTTGTGATAGCTGGTCAGACTACAGAGATTCATTACTTTCTGCTATCGGACAAAACAACAAACTTCTTATTACTGGACAATTCAGCCGCAACGAATCTACAGATGACGAATTAGGTAGAAACAGGGCAATTTCAGTTAAAGCACTATTTAATGGTTTACTTCCAGAAGAAAATATTGTATTAGATATTGAAGAAATAGATGAATCAAAGCACCAGAATTGTAAATCCCATGTAAAGCTCGACATGTTGATGAACGGAAGAGTTGTTCCTGATAACTCCTTGACCTCAGCAGTGTTCTTTTTAGAAAGCAACCAGTTTGTGAATAATGCCGCGATATTGGTACACATTAACGAAGTAGCAGCACATGTGAAAGATTCAAGCGAAAAAATAAGAATCACCGGTCACACTGATGATCAAGGGAGTCAAAAAGAGAATATAAAAAGAGGCTATAATTACGCGGATCAAATGAAATCCTATTTTATCGAAAAAGGAGTGCCTCTTGAGCAATTGATTACTATATCTAAAGGAGAGAATGAGAGCGTTTCTAATGATTCATCGGGTGATCAATATTTTAATCGAGTCGAAGTAACTATTACTAAATCATAATTTTTATTCATGTCAATGTTGTTTTCATTTTGCGATTGTCATTGGATTTTGCCTTGGATCTTACCATTTATTCTTGGTCTCATTTTTGGCTCTAGATTTGTCTTTGGTTACAAAAATCGGATTCGCGATCTTGAATCAGATCGTTTGAGAGAGAACCAACGATTTGCTTCCTTGGAAGCAGATTCGAATGCATATAAAACTCAACTAGAAGATAATAAACGGCAAACTCAGGCTCGTATTGAATTGGCAGAGAATGAAAAACAACAATATGAACACCAATTAGTAACCTTAAACCAACAGTTAATAGAGTCGGATAAGGATAAAAGCGCTAAAGAGAGCGAATTAATGACCTTAAGATCTAAGTTGACTGAGTTAGAGGCAACATTGGCACTTGAGAAAGGCAAAGAATATGAGCGAGAAGAATCCAATGAGTTGACTGCTGGTTTCTCAGCTGCCGGCTTTGATACCGAAGCAAAAGATGTTGAGATAGATTCCCTTCATTCCAGAATAGCTGATCTAGAGCAAGAACTTGCAGCGGAAAAAAGTAAGAAAGACTTGACTAGAAATGTGCCGTCTACAGATGATGTCGTTGGTGAGTCAGCACGATCAGTAACTGATTTAACTGAATTACGTCAGCAACTCTTATCAACTCAAGAAGAACTTCGCCAGGCTAAAAGTAACTTGGAAGGACAAGACTCAGTTAAAAATGAGCTAGACGATTCTAAGGAAATTAATCAGTTGAGAAGTCAAATCACTGCATTAGAAGCAGATCTCGCCTTGTCGAAAGGAAAGGAGTATGAGTCGAAGGAAGCCGAATCGGAAAACCCAGAAGTGATCAGTCTTCGAAAACGTCTACTTGAGGCTGAAGCAAAAAATGCATTAGCAAAAAATGAATCTGAGGATTCAAATTATGGTGACAGCACACTTGTCAATGATCTTCGAAAGCGGTTGTTAGAAACAGAAGCGGAGTTGGCATTGGCGAAGGGAGAAGTTTATGAAGGCGTCTATGTGGAAAGTGGGAAATCACAAGAAGAATTGAGAAAACAAATGTTGTCTCTTGAAGCAGAATTAGCCTTAGAAAAAGGAAAATCTTATGAAGTAGATGAGCAAAATAAACTAGCTTCTGCTACTATACAAGTACAGCAAAAACCAAGTTCAACAAAGAAAAAATCAAGTAAAAAATCGCTAACAAAATCAAAAAAGAAAACGTCCAAGAAAGAAAAAGCAGAGAAGAAAAAGCAAAAAAGTAAGTCTAAGCCAAAGGTAAATAAATCTAATAGTAAATCTATAGAAGCCACGTCCCTCAATTTTGGCTTTACTCCTGATGTTGTTTCTTCAGTATTCAAGCCAGCTAAAGATGGTAAGTTCTCTAAAATTAAAGAAGGTGATTTAACAGTAATTGAAGGTATAGGTCCAAAAACTGCTAAACTATTGCAAAGTACAGGGATTAAGAGTTGGGCAGATCTCGCTGCAAAATCTCCTAGTCAATTAAAAGAATTATTGTCTGCAAAAAAGAGTTTTGCACATATAGATCCATCCACATGGACACGTCAGGCCAATCTTGCAGCTGGTAACCATTGGACTCGATTAGCAAATCTACAAGATGAATTGGATGGTGGAAAAAGGATAAAAAAGACTAAAAAGAAGAAAACTAAGCGGAAAGGCAAAACTAAAAAGTCAAAAGCATCAACGAAGAAATTGAGTATCAAACTCAACAGTAAGTTGAAGAATGATAACTTCCAACTGATCGAAGGTGTTGGCCCTAAAATGAATTCTTTATTGCTGAAGGAGGGCATTAAGAGTTGGACAGATCTTGCTTCGCATTCTCCTGGTGAGATAAAAGAGTTGTTGAATAAGCATGGCGATAAATACAAAATTATAGATGCAAAAACTTGGTCTAAGCAGGCGAGCTATGCTTCTAAAGGGCAATGGGATAAACTTGTTGCTTACCAGAAAAAAGACGGTTCAGATTCTAAAGCAGAAAAACTGCTTGGTAAAATGGGTATCTTAAAATCAGTAGAAACTACTGATTTGAAAATTGTAGAAGGTGTCGGTCCTAAAATTGAATCTTTGCTAAAAAAAGCTGGTATACAAACATTGGGTGATTTATCAAAAGCCACTAAAACCAAATTGAAGAAAATCCTTGAAGCTGCCGGGTCTAGATATAGTCTTGCAGATCCGACTCATTGGGCAAAACAAGCGTCTTTGGCAAATACAGGAAAGCTAGCCGAACTGAAAAAATTTCAAGACAGTATATAACTAAAAAGGAAGTCTACTTAGATAAGAGGCTTCCTTTTTTATACTTATTTGTTTGTCTTTTTTAGCTTCCGCACATCAAACAACCATCGTCCATAGAACATACCTCACCATCTGGCACTGGAACTTCTTGTGTGGACTCGACTTTTTCATCTGATCCAAATTTACGTTGGTGTTTTTGACTAAGTGTAAATTTAATTGGATCGACTGCAGCTTTAGATCTCAGATAATACATACCCGTTTTCAATCCTTTCTTCCATCCATAAAAGTGCATAGAAGAGAGTTTTCCAAAATTAGGATTCTCAACAAATAAATTGAGACTCTGGCTTTGACAAATGAAGGCGCCTCGCTCTGCAGCCATATCTATAATTACTTTCTGGCTCAATTCCCAAACTGTTTTATATAGATCTTTCAACTCTTGTGGAATACCTTCTATGTTTTGGATAGAACCATTATCAGCCATCAACTGTTCTTTCATCTCTTCATTCCATAAATCTAGTTTGATGAGATCTCGCAGTAAGTGTTTGTTGATAATGATGTATTCTCCAGATAAGGTTCTTCTAGAATATATATTAGCCGTATAAGGCTCAAAGCACTCATTATTTCCTAAAATCTGAGAAGTAGATGCTGTCGGCATTGGTGCAAGTAAGAGACTATTTCTCATACCTGTCTTCTTGATCTTCTCTTTTAACTCATCCCATTGCCATCTGTCGGACGGTTTTACATTCCACATATCAAATTGTAGGATGCCTTTACTTGCTGGTGAACCTTCAAAGGTCTGATATGGACCTTCTGCTACCGCTAGCTCTGCAGATTCAGTACAGGCAGCAAAATAGATCGTTTCAAAAATATCTTTATTGAGTTGTTTTGCTTCTTCACCATCAAAAGGGAATCGCATCTTTAAGAATGCATCTGCTAGACCTTGGACACCTATACCAATCGGACGATGTCTCATATTGGAATTCTCTGCTTCTTTGACAGGGTAATAATTTATATCTATCACCTTATTCAGATTACGAGTAACCACTCTAGATACTTCAAAGAGTTTATCGAAATCAAAGACACCATTCTCAACAAACTTCGCAAGAGAGATTGATGCTAGATTACAAACGGCTACTTCATCATGCGATGTGTATTCGACAATCTCCGTACAAAGGTTAGAAGACTTGATTGTACCTAAATTCTTCTGATTGGATTTTTCGTTACAAGCATCTTTATATAAAATATAAGGCGTCCCTGTTTCAATTTGTGATTCTAAAATAGAGAACCATAAATCCTGAGCTTTTATCTTTTTACGAGCTAGACCCTCTGCTTCATACTTCTCATAAAGCTTTACAAATTCAGCACCATACACTTCATGTAATCCTTTTGCTTCATTAGGGCAGAATAATGACCAGTCACCATCTGCTTCTACGCGTTCCATAAATAGATCAGAAATCCACATTGCGTAGAAGAGATCTCTCGCTCTCATTTCTTCTTTACCATGATTCTTTTTCAAATCAAGGAAATCATAAATATCCGCATGCCACGGTTCTAGATATACTGCAAAAGCACCTTTTCTTTTTCCACCACCTTGATCAACATATCTTGCAGTATCATTAAATACTTTCAGCATCGGTATGATACCATTAGAAGTACCACCAGTACCTTTGATATAACTGCCTTTCGCTCTCACGTTGTGAATGCTCAATCCAATTCCACCTGCAGATTGTGAGATTTTAGCACAACGTGTTAATGTTTCAAATATGCCAGATATACTGTCTTCTGTAGCTGTCAGTAAGAAGCAAGAAGATAATTGAGGTTTTGGTGTGCCTGCATTAAACAGGGTAGGTGTGGCATGTATGAACCACTTTTCTGACATATAGTTATAAGTCTCAAAAGCCGATTCTAAATCGTCAGCATGTATGCCTAATGCTGCTCTCATGAGCATATGCTGAGGACGTTCTACTACTTTACCGTCCATACGTAATAAGTATGACCGATCTAAGGTTTTGAAACCAAAGTAGTCAAAATTGTAATCTCTGTCATAGATGACAGCGGAGTCTATTTTTGCACCATGCTTTTCAATGATTTTAAGTAAATCGTCACTGATCAGTCCTGCTTTTTCTCCTGTCTTAGGATCTATATAATTATATAGATCTTTCATTGTCTTAGAGAAAGATTTCTTTGTGCTCTTATGTAAGTTTGAGATTGCTATCCTTGCTGCAAGTTGGGCAAAATCAGGATGCTTCGTTGACATGGTCGCTGCGGTCTCGGCAGCTAGATTGTCAAGCTCTGTTGTTTTGACTCCATCAAATAAACCTTGGATGACTTTCTTTGATATTTCAATAGGATCTATGTATTTCTGATCCAAACCATAGCAAAGTTTTTTAATCCGTCCGGTAATTTTATCAAAGCTGACATCTTCGGTTTTACCGCTGCGTTTCATTACTTTCATGGGCAGTGTGTGTTACGTTTTTAAGTTTAAGTAATAAGGTTACCTGAGCCTTAGCCTTATTTGTGAGACCTGAATGTTTTGAGCTAGTTTTCTAAAAAAAAATTAGAAATCTTCGTCCAGACTAAAGATTTGCTTGTCCTTGTCTGCAAGTACCCCGGATTTTTGATAGTCTCCGACTCGCTTCTCAAAAAAGTTGGTTTTCCCTTGTAGTGAGATTAAATCCATCCAAGGAAATGGATTTTCGACATTATAGACCTTGTCATTGCCTAACTGGGCAAGTAAACGATCTGCGACGAACTCAATGTATTGACACATCATTGTGGAGTTCATACCTATCAAGTTGACAGGTAATGCGTCAGAAACAAATTCTTGTTCCATTCGAACTGCATCTTTGATGATGTCTTCTATAGTTTGCTTAGGAAGTTTATTTTTAATATGATCATTGTAAAGGAGACATGCAAAATCACAATGCATACCCTCATCCCTTGATATTAATTCATTGGAGAAAGATAATCCTGGCATAAGGCCTCTTTTCTTAAGCCAAAATATTGAACAGAAAGATCCTGAAAAGAAGATGCCTTCGACAACTGCAAATGCGATTAAGCGTTCTGCAAATGTGCCATTGTCAATATACTTGAATGCCCATTCTGCTTTATCTTTTACGCATGGCATGTTTTCAATCGCATTGAAAAGGTAGTTTTTTTCTTCAGTATCTTGTATATATGTATCTATAAGAAGGGAGTACGTTTCTGAATGGATATTCTCCATCATTATCTGAAATCCATAGAAAAACTTTGCTTCTGTATATTGGACTTCGCTTACCATGTTTTCCGCCAAATTCTCATTAACTATACCATCACTAGCAGCAAAGAATGCTAAGACATGTTTTATAAAATGTCTCTCGTCATCATTCAATTTCGTCTCCCAGTCGGTGATGTCTTGGTGTAAATCTATTTCTTCAGCAGTCCAAAAACTTGCTTCACATTTCTTATAAAAATTCCAGATATCATCGTGCTGTATTGGGAACAATACAAATCTGTTTGGATTGTCAGTTAATATAGGTTCTAATCCAACTTGGCTCTTACTCATGGTCTCGTTTTGTTAGTGTTAAGCGTTTTATCACATATAAAGAATCTCTAATATCATACTTTTGTTTCGATATAAAAATTCTTTCGATGTTAAATTACAAATATTTATATATATATCAAATTATAATGTGTACAACTCTCTTATTGAACTAGTTAGAATTCCTCTATTTGAAATGAATCTTAGTCAAAACAAGGATTGAAGTCGATCATAATCGTCCTACAAATAAATGAAAAAAAATCCTAATATGAGGCTTTTGGATTTTATTAGTTATCCACAGCTTGTTAGTAACATGAGTAACATATTAAAAATCAAGGTAATATGAAATTGTGGATAAAAATATGTCGAAAAATCAAACATTCTTAAGTGTCTATATAGACATCAATACAATAAAAGTTATATCGTTTTTGATTTTTTATTAATAGTCTTTATCTTTTGGTATCTAAAATTTTAAGGACTAAACATTAAGTATGAAATTTTCGACTTTACTCCTGCTTTTGCTTGCAGTGACCAATATTAGCAGTCAAGATTACTCTATACTTTTGATGAGAGTTGCTGATCATCAAAATGACAATCAACTTTTAGATAAAACTCCGTGTCCACTTACAGAATTTGCCATTTCGGGGAGTAACTTCATTGGTGATTCTAGCTCTGTTTTCTTTGATATCAACATGACCTTGCGGGCATTAGCCAAACACCAGAGTGTCCTTCTCCAATATCGTTGCGTGTTAAATTATCAATATTGAAATCAGATAAATCACTTATTCTTCTATAGCTTTTGTGGTGACAATTTGGTTTTCTTGACTCCCATTTATCAACAGGAATCTGATCTCCAGTCTTGATATACTCATTTATCGAAACTTTCATATAAAGAGCTTGAGTCCACTTATCACTAACTATTCGATTTGTCCCGCAAATACTTTGATATTTTTTTAGAGCTAGCAAACGATACATATTATCATTTGATTTTAGCAACAACAAGCCAATTATTGGCTCAGGGCTAAATTGATACTTTTCTTGGTACTTTGACAATAAGTTAGAAAATAGAGTAATCATATTAATCTTTTTTTATATACAAACTTCCTTTCCGAACGCTTAAATGGTTGTAATAGTTTCAGGTTATTTAAATAAGACCAATCGGTTACTTTATTTTTCGCTTTTAGTAATAAACAAAGATGTCTAATTAACTGATACCATTTACAAAAGTACTTATCACAAAATAATGTGGTTTTATATTTTTTTATTTCACATATTTTTGAAATCGAAAAAGCTGTTTGAAGATCAAATAGAATAATATAGAAATCAAAAATATACTGTGATATATAAGTCACATAATGGATGAATATCTTAGGTCTAATAACAAAAGAAATACAGTTTTAATTAAATTTTTTTTTAAATTATCATAACTTAAAATGGTATAGATTTGAAACCATTTCTAATCTTAAATCTAATAATATGATACATTGTGAACAGAACATAAAATGTATAGTATGTACATTATACTCAGTAGAAGGTAAGATTATTGACTTCTACGACTGTTGTATTGATAAACATAGTTGCACAGAAGAGTCAATCCGAAAAAAACTTTTAGATAGGAATGATGAATGTAATAATTAGTTTCAAATGGGGGTGAGGTACATTGTCTTTCTAGTAATTTTCCTTTCTTTTTCATCAATTTAAGTGGCCCAGGTCATCTATACTCACTGGCAGTCAATGTCGTAAGTTATTTTTTTATTACTCTCTTAAGCATCGGTATTCAATAGCTTTATAGACTTCCACAGCCATTTATTATAGTATACATTCAATGTTGTTACAAAAGGAGTAGGAGACTTCTTAATATACGATTTTCACAGGGTTGTAGAAGAAAAATACGAACGCAGAATAGTTCTTGAAGTTAGACCGTAGCCTCTATTGTATATTTGTTTTTGATTTTGCCAACAAACTGAATGGTTTGGGATATAGGTAAGTTTATTTGGTACTAAAACAGATGAATTACATTGCGAACATTAAAAACTAAAAGATATGATAGTAAATAAAGAATTTATAGAGGCCCTAGAAAATGCTCCTCTTTGGATTATTGTTTTATTGGTTTTTTTATTTCTTATTGGGTGTATAACATATTATTTTGCTCACAGAAATAATAATGATAATCAATAAATCATAAAGAATAGTTTTATAAAAAGCGATCAAGTAATATTACGCTGATATGCAATCGCCCGATATTGTACGGAATCTTCGATAAAGAAGTTTACTTTCGATTCCTCAACTGCAAACCCATCAGAAAATTACGTAAAAATTGATCTTTGCATTCTCGATATTGTTTCTGCCCAGGTTTTCGAAAAAAGGCGCTTATTTCATGTTTGCTGACATGGATATCAGCTTCATCAAAAATATCTACCATATCTTCAACCTTCAGGTTTAATGCGATCTTGATTTTTCTGAGAATAATATTGTTATTGATGGACTTTTCTGCTTGCATTGGTGGTCCCTCTCGAGCACCTCTCTTGTCAACAATGAGTCCATTGAGAAAATGAGCAAATTGCTTGTCATAGATGTTTTTATGATCTGGGTCTTCCTCCTTTTTAAGCCAATCACTGATCTGAGCACGATTGACTTCTAGATTACCTAAATCAAAAAGGCTAATCATTTTATCATCAGAAAAATCAAAAATGTACCTGATTTTGCGGAGAACATCATTATTAGTCATATGGACATTTGAATAGTATATGTGAGTAAATAATAAGAATTATGTATTATATAATTTTTCTTCTTCTCAAAAACCAAATCAACAACATTCCTAATATAAGAGAAGCAACGAGGATAAAATAAAAAGTATATTGATTGTCTGCAAATGGTACTTTAACATTCATACCAAACATACTTGCAATCAATGTCGGCAACATCAATATAATCGTGATGATGGTCAGCCGCTGGATAAAGAAATTTAAGTTATTGGAAACTATAGAAGCATATGCCTCCATCGTTCCACTTAAGATATTGGTATAGACATTGGACATTTCCAAGGCCTGACTGTTGTCAATGATGATGTCTTCAAATAGGTCCATATGCTGTTCCATCTCCCGAATCTTCAACAGATCTGTTCGTTTCATTTTCATTTTAAGTAGCTCATTTGAGCTGAGAGAATTCACAAAGTAGACCATACTTTTTTCGATCCTCAGCAACTCTTGCAGCTCTTTATTACGACTACTATTGTATAATTCTTGCTCAATTAAATTTCGTTTCAGGTTCAGCTTTTTCAAACAATCTAAAAATCGAAATACTGTTTGTTCAAATAGCAATAGAACAAACATTTTATGATCTCTCGGGTCGAAGTGCTTCACTCTGTTATCTAAAAACTTTTGAATGATTGGATTCTCAACTGAAGTAATGGTAATGATATTCTCTTCGGTGAGAATGATGCCTATCGGTGCAGTAATGTAAATGGCTTCACTCTCATTCCCTTTCTCATTAATGACTGGTGTATTAATCACGATCAATACAATATCATCTTCTCGTTCATAACGTGAACGCTCGTCGATATCGAGTGAATCTGTTAGGAAATCAAGAGGAATGGATAAGTTAGTAGATAGGGAGGTTAGTTCTTCATGGTTGAAGGGCGGCTGGATGTTAAGCCAGCTTGCAGGCTGCAAAGCATCTATTTCTAGAATCTTGCGATCTTTTTTGATGTAGTGACGAATCATAATGTCTCGACTCAGCTTCCATTTAGGTGACTATCTAAAATTTGACGCAAACATAATCATTTATTGATGAAGCTGAAAATGAACGTTGACACCCTTAATGATTTGTGTCAAAAAACATCTCTTTGGGTGTGTCTATAATTTAAAGGAGCTTCTTATGAATGGCCATTATTTGTTTATTTAAATCGATTTCGCCGCTATTGTCAATAATGAAATCTGCTACCGCAATTTTCTTTTTCTCAGGTAACTGATTTTTCATCCTTGCGACTACATGTTCTTTGCTGATTTTATCTCGCTTCATCACACGGCGAATCCGCTCTTCTAAAGGACATGTGACAACAATAAGCTTATCAAAATTTTTATACGAACCGTTTTCTACCAATAAGGCAGCTTCATACAAGACATATACTGCTGACTGTTGTTGAACCCATGTAATCACATCTGCACCAACGGCAGGATGAACCAGTCCATTCATTTTCTTCAGTAGTGCTTTGTCTGTGAAAATTTTAGATGCGATGTACGGGCGATTGGGCCGGCCATTAGAATGATAGGATTCTTGTCCGAGTAGCTTTTTTATCTGTCTTTTTAATTTGACATCAGAGATCATCAACTGCTTTGCTCTGCTGTCAGCATAATAAACAGGTATCCCCAAATCTTCAAATTTTTTGCAGCAGGTCGTTTTGCCACTACCAATTCCACCACTGATACCAATTGTCTTCATTTGAATGCAAATTATTTAAAAATAGAAGAATGACGACAATAATACAATAGAGGCATCTCATCTCCTTATATTGCACGCTTATGTTTCGAACATATTATGCTTATTTTTGGTATATAATCTTAAAATCAACATGTCAATACTAACCAAGCTGAAATCTAAAAATCTTTACCTCTTCATTGTCATTTTGATTATTGCACTTATTATTTTTAGATTGCTTTTACCAACATTAGTAAAGAACTATGTTAATGGGGTTTTAGCTGATCTTGACGGTTACCATGGAAGTGTAGAAGATATAGATATAGCACTTATCCGTGGTGCTTATGTGATCGAAGGTTTCTATATGTTTAGTAACAATGCAGTCACAGACATACCACTATTAAATTTTCCCAAAAATGATATTTCAGTGGAGTGGAAGTCTTTATTTAAGGGGGAGATTGTGAGTGAAATTTATATGAACGATCCAGAAGTAAATTACGTCGTCCAAGATATGGCAGTAGAGGATACCACAGATAACGATTGGACAGAAATCCTGACAGACTTAGTCCCGTTGGATATCAATCATTTTGAAGTGACTAATGGGCAATTAGAATATATTGATGAGGAAGATGACTCAGGAATAGATTTACAGATTAATACTCTTCAATTTACAGCTGAAAATTTAAGAAATGTCATTGATGCAGAACAAAAATTGCCTTCGCCAATTAAGGGGACTGGTATATCTGTTGGGAATGGTAATCTTAAAATTGATGGAGACGTTAATATGTTAAAAAAAATTCCAGATGCTGATCTGAATATGTCTTTAGAGTCCATAGATTTATCTAGCTTGAATGATGTATTTAGGAAGTACGGTAAGATGGATTTTGAATCAGGCCGGGTGGATAATTATACTGAGTTAGCAATAGCTGATGGCTATATGGAAGGTTATTTTAAAGTACTATTCAACGATTTAAAATTTCACAGTGAAGAGGATAAATTTCTAGAGACAGCCTGGGAAGGGGTTGTTCAATTCTTTCAATTAATATTAAAGAATAAAAAAACGAAGCAGTTTGCACTAAAAGCCCCTATTCAAGGCCAAATCGAAGATTTATCTGTAAAGACATTACCGACTATTGGGAGCATATTGAAAAATGCTTTCATTGATGGAATAAAATCAGGAGTAGATCAAGAAATCAACTATCAAAATGTTCTTTTGAAAGAGAAAAAGGATAGCCTTGGATTTTTTCAATTTAAGAAGAAAAAAGAACTCAACAAAAAAATTGAAGAGAATGAGGAAGCTGCAGAAATACGTAATCAAGAAAAGAAGGAATAAATTTCATAATATTGTTATAACTCAATCAATTTAGCTATCAAAAGCTCTTCTAACCAAAAACGATTTTTTACTTATTTTATCTGGGCTCTTGTAGCTGTAGTCTTGATATATGTGCTCCTGTTTTCTATTGCTAAATTTAAAATAAATCAGATAATCGAGAAGGATGAAAATTTACAAGTCAATAATTATGATCTAAGCATATTGTCGTCAAGCATTGGGCTATCTGACGTCGCCATTAAAGACTACTCATTTTTATCTGATTCATCCCACATTCAGGAAATAACAATAGAGCGAGTGTCACTTTACAAGCTTTTATTTAAAAAGAAATTAAAGATAAAGTCTATCAAGTTGACCAATGCGGACTTACATCTTAAGGTGCCAGAAAAATCAGATTCAACCAATAAGAAGCCGTTCGTTTTTTTATTTGAATATATTGAAATGGATTCTGTAAACTTGGAGATAGAGCTAAAAAAAAGTAGCTTGGATATCAGTAATATAACAGGAAATTTATCAAATATTTCAGACCAAACAATTGCTAATAATGATCTTGACATTTTTGAGATTGAGACAGACGCCTTCAAGTTTATACCCAATAGCGGTTCACATGACATCATCACTGATAAACTTAAGTTGAATAATAAATCAATAGATTTGGAAAAAGTTGAGATCTCTCCTAAGTGTGGTATTGATCAATGGACTACTTGTTTTCTAAATAAAAAGGGTAGAGTAACTTATGCTGTCAATACGCTAAGCGGAGATTTCACTGACCAAGCATCATTAGAAGGTATTTTTCTTGATACTGTTGATTTAATAGGTGGTCATGTTACTCTATATTCTTATGAAGATGTAGAACCATCGATGGATCCGAGAGAATTTTTCATGGAAAAATTTGATAATATAGATATACCTATAAATATTCCAATATTGGCATTAAAGGAACACAAGGTTTCTATTTTTCTGAAAGCTGAAGCAATTGATACAATTTATTTTACCGATATATATGCTAGCATCTATAATGTAGTTAACGTAGACTCTTTAGTATCCCAAAACAATAAAATAAAAGTAAATACGATTTCGAAGTTCATGAATAAATCAAAGCTCGATGTTTCTTTTGGTTTTAATATTGATGATCCGAAGCATGCATACGAGTATACTTTAAATCTAGATCCCATCGAATTTAGTAATTTTAATAAAGCTCTTTACTACAATACACCAATTTCTATTGAGGATGGAACATTAAATATTTTAGAATGTCAGGTGACAGGTGATAATGTCTTTTCTGAAGGATCTTGTGCTCTTGCTTACAAAGATTTTAAAATTCAATTAGCTAATGATAAAGGGCGAGAAAGGAAAATTCCAACCGCTATTCTTAATCTATTAATAAAAGATAAAATACCAAAGTATTCTCAAGATGAACCTAAGACTTTTACAGGTGAGTTAGAACGTGAGCCGAGTAAAGATTTCTTCTTTCATTTATACTCGATTATCCTTGAAATTATAAAGGGTGCGGTTACTCCATTTTAGTCACAGTAAACCTTCATAGATACCTGTTTTCTTGACTTTAACTGGATGATCTTTAATTTTATTTAGATCTGCTATTTCGTAACCAAATAATTGACTGTAAATAGCTAGTAATACACCCTCTTTTTCTGATTGTCTGATGGCTACTTTTATGATTGGCTCTTGTTCATAGAATTGCTCAAGAATTACTATCCCAGATTTAGCAATACAATTCATTAATGTTCCTAAATCATCATAGGGAAAGGTAAATGTCATTTCATCATAAATAAATTCTTCACGTATTGCAGCATTGTCAACAGCCTCAGATGCACTAGTTTTATAAGCTTGTATTAAACCTGAAATACCTAACTTTGTGCCTCCAAAATACCGCACAACTGCTATCATACTTTTTACCAAGGATTTACTTTTCAATACATTAAGTATCGGCAGACCTGCAGTACCTGAAGGTTCACCATCATCGTTCGCACGATAGATGGAGCCATCGATAGATAATCTGTATGCGTAGCAAATGTGTCTTGCCTTGAAATGTTCTTTTCCTATAGTTTCTAACACTTCTTTTACATCAGATTCTGATTTTATGTGATAGGCATAGCTAAAGAATTTACTTCCCTTTGACTTATACAATCCTGTTCCTTTGGTTACTATGGTCTGATACGCATCCAATACCCTTTATATTAGTTCCATGCCAATGAGTACGATAGATATCACTGCTAAAGCAAGACCGATGAGTTTATATTTATCAAGTTTTTCATTATATAAGAGAAGACCAGCTAAAACTGATAAAACCAATATACCTATGTTGTTAAGGGGAAATAGTACTGAGCCTTGCCAACCGCTTTCTACCAAATAGATGAGCAGGTAGATGGTCAAAAAGTTTGGAATACCAAGGATGATTCCTGCGACTATTTCTCTTGGCTTGATCAAAGGTCTTAATGTAAACAACATCACAATGAAGCCGATGGCACTTGCTAGTGCGAATGAATGGGACACAAAACTAATGCTGTCAGTGGTTAATCCTTCTTTGCCAACAATCAGGAGGATTATTTCAATTAGACCGCTGAGTAAGAAGGCAAGAAAAGGATAAATCAACAGTTGCCAGTTCTCTTTTACTTTTGCACGATCTTCTTTAGGTATGTAATAGACGAATGCAATGGCGAATACTGCAAATAGTAAACCTACGCCTTTCTGAAAGCCAATGGGGTCATGATAGATCAGTAATGCATACACTGCACTTAACAGAATAGACATTTTTTGAATGATAGTCGTTAAAGAGATTCCTGCTATTTGAAATGCTTTACCAAGGATATTGAATCCTATGATGAATAAGAGACTAAGTGCAACGATATACCAGATGCCAAGAGAGTGCACGATGGATGTACTAATGATAAACTTGCCTGCGATTAAGCTACCAACAAGAATAGACGACAGATAGTTAATGACAATCGTTGGAAGGTTACGAATCTCATATTTGGGAAAGACCTTAAAAAGTAAGCCCAAGGAGACATTTGCGAGGATACACAAGATTAAAATGATCATTACACTTGCGAGTTAACAAATCATTGACGAATAAAACACATTTTATAAGAATATTGAATAGGAATATGGCTTTAATTTGCATTTTTTAACGTCTTTTAATTTCATATATAACATATAAGTCAATGTTTAATATGTATATTTGTAAACCAATTCAGTTTTGAACATATGAATCTGCAAACATTACTTCTGGTCATAGGATCAGTCGCTATCGTCCTCACCTTAATTGTAGGTTTGATAATGAAAGGCCATAAGTCATGGCTAATGACGTACCTACAAAATTTTTGTGGGTCATTCTATATTTTTTCAGGTTGGGTCAAAGCTGTAGATCCCATGGGTATGGGTTTCAAAATAGCTGACTATTTTACCGCTTTCGAATCGGTATTAAGCGGGACTTGGTTTAGTTTTCTCGCTCCTTTGTTCCCTTTTCTTTCTCAGTATCAAATAGGCATTTCCATGTTTGTGATCATCTTTGAGATCGTACTTGGTATTATGTTGATAATGGGACACAGACCCAAGCTCCTGAGTTGGATGTTTTTCATACTGCTGTTGTTCTTCACTGTCTTGACCGGATTTACTTTTTTAACTGGTTATGTGCCGCCGGATGTAAACTTTTTCCAATTTGGTCAATGGGGAGCATTTAAAGAGACAAACCAGCAAGTGACTGATTGTGGCTGTTTTGGAGACTTTATTAAACTCAAACCTAAAGTGTCCTTCTTTAAGGATTTGGCGTTGATGTTACCTGCTTTATTTTTCTTATTTAAGCATAAGGACATGCATCAATTGTTCACAAAAGGAATTAGAGATCTGATTGTGATTGTTTCGATTATAGGTCTTATTATATATTGTCTGAGTAATTTTGTTTGGGATATTCCACACGCAGATTTCAGACCATTCAAAGTAAATACCAATGTGCGTGAGCAAAAGGCAATCGAAATGAAAGCTCTTGCAGACGTTGATATCACTGGCTGGGAATTCACCAATTCTAAAACTGGAGAAGTTGCTTCTATTATGAATCCAGATTATATGGCTATTTATAAATCTTATCCTAAAGAAGAAGGTTGGGTAGTTGATCAGATAAAATCGGAACCAACACTAGTGCCATCTAAAATAAGTGAGTTTGAGATCGTAAATACAGACGGCTATGATCAAACAGAGGGAATATTAAACGATCCAAATTATTCACTCATGATAGTCAGTTACAAGATGAAAGGCAATGGCAGTGAAGAAGCACAAGGGACATATCTGGATACCATCATGACCTTGGATACATTAGAAACGACCGATGCTGATGGTAATTTTATTGTAGAAGAATCCATTCAAAACATTCAGGAAAAGAGCTATACCTTCACAGATTATAAATGGGATGAGTCATTTGTGGATGACTATACTTCAATCATAAAACCATTTGCTGAGAAAGCAAGAGCAGATGGTTTAAAGACTTATGCTGTGGTAGGTGGAGCAGGTGCTGAACAATTGGAGGATTTTAAAGAAGAATTGGGTTTAGGCTTAGAGATGTATACGGCTGATGATATTCTATTGAAGACTATTGTCAGGTCGAATCCTGGAATCGTGTTGTGGAAAGATGGCAGAATAATTAATAAATGGCACAAAAAGAAGTTGCCGTCCTATGAAGAAGTGAAACAAGAATTCATGAAATAGTGATAAATAGTATGGAGAAGAGAAACAATTCAGTTTCTTTGTAAGTATATAAATTAAACACATAAAAGTATGTTAAGTCGAAGGGGTGTCCGTATAAAGGTAATGCAAGTGCTCTTCTCTTTGAATAGAGATGATGCATTCACTTTTAAGGAAGCAAAGAAAAGATATTGGGCTTCTATTGAAGAAGCGTTTACTTTGTATTTATTTAATCTGTATTGCTTGATTCAAATATCTAAAGAGTCGTTAGCAGATGGAAAAAAGCGAAAAGGGAAACATTTGCCTTCTGATGAAGACAAAACCTTTACACCTAAGTTGTACGAAAACGATCTAATCCAAGCTCTAGAATCAAACAAAAAGCTACAACAAGAATTCAAGTCACTTGACTTGGATGGAATAATCAATCTAGACTACATCAAAAAGATATACATCGAATTCGCAACGAATGAAGTCTATAAAGAATACCTCGCTAAGGCCAGCACTAATGAAGATCATCTTGAAATACTTTTAGAATTATTTCGCATCTGTCGTAAACACGAATTTTTCGTTGAGCAGATGGATGACCATTTTACCAATTGGCTTGATGATAAGTCAGTGGTCATTGGTACAATAAAAAAGACTCTTAAAGAATTACCAGAAGTCGAGGCTACTCATTACAAGGAATATTACCCTGATGATGAGACATGTAAAAGCTTTGGACTCAAATTATTGGAAAGTACCCATAAGAAGAATGATGATCTCTTAACACTTATAAAGCCTGCCTTACAAAATTGGGATCATGAGAGATTAGCTATCATCGATATGATCTTGATAAAAATGGCTTTGGTTGAATTTTTGGAGCTTGAAACTATTCCAACTAAAGTGACCATTAATGAGTATATGGAAGTATCCAAAATGTACAGTACGCCGAAAAGTAAAGATTTTATCAATGGCATTTTAGATAAGCTGTTGAAAGATCTAGAGGCGGAAGGAAAGATCAAAAAGGAAGGAAGAGGGCTAATAAGCTAAGCAAAAAGATGGCAGAAAAGGTTATTATTCTAGATTTTGGGTCACAATATACACAGTTGATTGCTAGAAGGGTTAGAGAATTGCAAATCTACTGTGAGATACATCCATGCAACAATCCACCAAAATTTAATGAAGAGGTTAAAGCAGTCATACTTTCTGGAAGTCCATACTCTGTAAATGATGAGAATGCTCTTCAGTTTGACTTAGAAACGGTTATTGGTAAATTTCCTGTTCTAGGCGTTTGTTATGGAGCTCAATATATATCTGCCAAATTAGGCGGAAGGGTAGAAAGCTCTAACATCCGTGAATACGGCAAAGCAACATTAAAAATAGAGCAAAAAGAGGATCAATTGTTTGAGACTCTGTCAACAGATTCTCAAATATGGATGTCACATGGTGATTCTATTTTGAGTATACCAGAATCTTTTGAGATCATTGGGACTACTGATTCTATTCCAGTAGCGGCATTTAAATCTAAAGCTAATGCTTATGATGAGCCGATATATTGTATTCAGTTTCATCCTGAAGTAAGCCATAGCTTGGAAGGAAGTAAGCTGTTAAAGAATTTTTTAGTCAAAATCTCGGGTTGTCAACAAGATTGGACTCCTGCACATTTCATAGATACAACGGTCTCAGAGCTAAAGGCTCAGATTGGATCAGATAGGGTAGTTATGGGTTTGTCAGGTGGTGTGGATTCGACAGTAGCTGCTATTTTATTAAAGAAAGCTATCGGTGATCAACTCACTTGTATTTTTGTCGATAATGGCTTGTTGAGAAAGGATGAATTCGGAGAAGTCCTAGAGAGCTATCAAGGTATGGGCTTGAATATCATTGGAATAGACGCAAAAGATGCTTTTCTAGATGAATTAGATGGTGTCAGCGATCCAGAGAAAAAGCGAAAAATAATAGGCAAAGTATTTATAGAGACCTTTGAGGCAGAAGCCAATAAACTAGACAATATTAAGTGGTTGGGACAAGGGACAATCTATCCTGATGTGATTGAGTCTGTATCGGTGCATGGTCCATCTGCGACTATCAAGTCTCATCACAATGTTGGTGGCTTGCCAGACCGATTAGCACTCAAGATTGTTGAACCTTTACGAACACTGTTCAAGGATGAAGTAAGAGTCATTGGCACTGAGCTCGGAATCACGAAGGAGATCATCGGTAGACACCCGTTTCCAGGACCTGGATTGGCAATTCGAATACTAGGTCCAATATCAAGAGAAAAAATCCGTTTGTGTCAAGAAGCTGATGCGATTTATATCAATCAGCTCAAAGAACAAGGGCTTTATGATAAAGTTTGGCAGGCTGGCGCAATATTATTGCCTATACAATCAGTTGGTGTAATGGGAGATGAACGAACTTATGAATTCACTCTTGCGTTAAGATGTGTGAATTCCGTTGACGGAATGACTGCTGATTGGAGTAAATTACCACACTCATTTTTAGAAACTGTCTCAACAGAGATCATTAACCAGGTAAAAGGAATAAACAGAGTTGTTTATGATATTAGCACCAAACCACCCGCGACTATTGAGTGGGAGTAAATTAATACTCCTTTTTGCAATGACACTATTTTTGTTGTCATGCAGTACCTCAAAATCCGTATATAGGCCTAGCAAAGTGTCTGCCCCTAAACAAGTTCCTGTAGAACAGGAAGTGCCGATTGTTGATACGGTAATATGGGAAGTAGTAGATGAAGAATTGAAACCACCCATTCAAAGTGCAGATGATGAGATACTACCTCCAGATAAAAAGGATGTGTATAACGTGGCATTGATGCTTCCGTTTGAAGCAAACAATCCTGATGTCTCCGAAAGACTTAAATCAGAAAATTCTAGCACCAATCGATTTATAAGCTTTTATGGAGGTGTTGTTTTGGCATTAAATCAACTTGAAGATGAAGGCTTAAATCTAAATGTAGATGTCTTTGATAGTCAACGTAGCAAAGACAAAGTCAAAAGTAATCTGAGATCGATGCGGATAAAAAAAATGGATGCATTGATCGGGCCTTATGCGACAAGAAGCAATAAGGAAGGGTTAATAGCTGCTGCTGAATTTGGTAAAAATAATGAAGTTACAGTTGTATCTCCATGGTATGCGAGTAGTTCACTGACTAATGAAAATCCATATTATATTCAACTGAGACCAAATACTGCAGATCATTTTAAAAAGATCATTGCTCATGCAAAAGCTAATTTTGATGATTCTGAAATAGTCCTGATTGGACGTGATCAAGATGAACCTAAGAAAAAGCGATCTGATGAGAACATCATAAAGTACTTTCAGCAAATCAATAAAGAAATATCAGAAGATGTCGATCCTGAAGATCTACGTGTTTTTCGCGTTCAGACTGACTCACTCCTTAATGGAGAAAATGCATTTGATTCCATTTTCTATGAGACTGGTAGAAAGGCAATTATATTTCCATTTTACTCTTCAAGTGACGAGTCTTTCATGTACAATTGTTTGAGAAGAATTAACGGTGAAAAAGCCTTTGAGCCAGTACATGTTTATGCCATGCCTCTTGCTTTAGAATCTGATCAAATTGGATTTAATCTTTATAGGAATTTAAACATGAAAGTCTGTAGATCAAAATTTGTAGATAAAACAAATCCCAAAGTCAGAAGATTTGAGAAGGAATACTATGAGCGATACGGGACCATCCCCAATGATGATGCCTATCAAGGGTTTGATGTGATGTATTTTGTCGGTAAAAATTTGATGGATTATGGTAGGAATTTTCAATTTTTCATCAATGATTCTCAAGAGTTCCTTCAATCTTCTTTCAGGCTTGAAAAAGTGCCCATAGTCGATGAAGATCCAGAATTAATGACAACTAATCCAACTAAGAATGTCAAATACTATGTCAATAAACATTTGGACATTATAGAGTTTCAAGGAGACGCCTTTAAGAAGTTGGAAGAGTAAAAAAGATTTAATATAGTCAGTTTAGTTGAGTGTTCTTTATTGTCCCAAATTTGACTTTATACATAGAGACACATGATAAGTAAAAATCCAGGTTCAGAATTCAGTGATGGCATCACACTCAAACGAGAACAGCGCATAAGTGAAGTGGCTGCCCAACGTCAACTGGATTGTGTTGTCGTATTAGAAAATGTACATGATCCACACAACATCGGAGCGGTATTAAGAACCTGTGATTCTGTAGGTATAGTAAACGTCTTTATTGTTTATACTGAGCCACAACTAGATGAAGAAAGGCTACAGAGAGGATTGAATAGTAAGGCTTGTTCTGGTGCTAAGAAATGGGTGAAGACAACATTATTTTTATCGGTAAAGGATTGCGTCGCTGAGCTCAGAAAAAGGAATTTATTGATATTAGGGACTCACTTGGGGAATGAAGCTATGCCCATACACGAAAGTGATTTTACAATCCCTACAGCTATTGTTTTAGGCAATGAACATGATGGTATATCAAAAGAATTTTTAAGCCATTTGGATGGAAATATATTTATTCCTCAAGTAGGCATGGTCCAAAGTTTGAATATCAGCGTCGCCTGTGCAGTTATCCTTTACGAATTATTTAGACAACGGCAATTAAAAGAGATGTATAATCCAGAAGAATCTAATGAATCATTGGTGGATTATTACAAGTCTGTCAATAAGGCAAGGGATTAATTATTCAATATGTAACAGTTCTTTTTGTCGTTCGTTATCTGAAGTTTGTAACTTCAGATGAATACGCTTGATTCAAATCGCTTTATGTTGAGTACACATCATCACAGAAGGGTGAGTTACTTATGGCTTATTACAGGTCTGTCAATAAGCCTGGAGATTAATAAACGTTTACTATTCGTTTGCCGATAAAACTGGAATACTAGTCGTATTTAATCTAAATTCTATAACAGATTTTCATATCTTATCACTTGATTATTCATTATATTAATGGAAGAAGAATTATATAGGAACGCCAAGAAAAAAGTAAAACTAAAAAAGGGGTTTTATAATCACCTTGTGTCTTACATTACTACAAATCTGGTGATGTTTTCCGTCATTTTTTTTAATGGTGGTGGCTTTGCCTGGTTAATACCAGCAATGTTTTGGGGTATTGGACTAGTGTCTCATTACTTTAAAGCATTTGGTCTGCCAGGAGTAGGCGTCTATGTGTCAGAGGAGTGGGAGAGAAGAGAAGTAGAAAAAGAAGTTAGAAAAGAACTCAGTTTTTACTACAAAATACAAGATGAAGAGGAGCTAAAATTAAAAGAGTTACAAAAAGCATATAGGTCTGAAGATTTAGTTTAATCTATTGTGCAATATTGATATGTGCCGAATTTTATAGATTGCTTCCATGTATACGCCGATGAGAATATAATTTAATTGGCTTTAATCCTTTATTTATTGTTTAATTAAAAATTAATATATATGACCAAGGAAGAACAAATTGATAAAATCATCAATAATCATGTATTGTATTCTATGGGACTTGGGATTATTCCGATTCCCTTAGTCGATATAGTGGCTATTACTGCGACACAATTAGATATGCTGAGTCAGATTGGCAATGTTCACGGTAAGAACTTCTCTGAAATCTCAGGCAAGTCCTTTATTGCATCCACAGCTGGTGCTACTTTTGCAAGGCTTGGGGCATCATTTTTAAAAGCAATTCCTGGTATTGGCAGCATCATTGGTGGTGTATCAATGTCTATAATGTCTGGCGCTTCTACTTACGCCATTGGACAGGTCTCCCATCGTTTTTTTAGGGATGGATTGGAGTTAGAAGACATAGATACTGATTTAGCAAAATCTATTTATAAAGAAGAATTTGAAAAAGGTAAGCAGGTTGCCGCTGACTTAAAGCAAAAGAAAGATCAAGCTCCCGATGATCCCTCAGATGTAACAGCAACTACGGCAACTAAAGCCGAATCTGCCAAAGGTGACGTTTTTGATGAGCTATCGAAGCTAGGCGAACTCAAAGAAAAGGGACTTTTGTCTCAGGAAGAGTTTGATAAAATGAAAAAGGCTATCGTTGATAAATTTTAATCTTGGCTAACTCATTTATTAATCCCTTATTTACAATTCAGTTAAGTGAGTTGCAAAGATTGCTTGACAAGAATATACCACCAGTCTTATATGATGATTCTGTTGGCTAAGGAACTGATATAAAAGCCACTAAAGAAGGGCCCATTGAACTGAACTTAGAATTTAATCGGATTCAGTACCAAGTGCCCATTCGATTGCAAGTCAAAAAAGATCTAGGAATCACTAACGCGTCGACAAACTGCAAAATTCTCATGCAGTTTAGAGCAGTATTTGTCATTGGGTCAGATTGGTCAATACGTACAAAAACAGAACTAGAAAAATATGGCTGGTTAGAAAAACCACAGCTTGATTTAGGGATTTTGGCAGTTCCCATTGCAACAGTTTTGGACGGAGTCATTGCTTCGAAACAAGACCTGATGTGCAGCGCTATCGATGAGCAACTTGCTAAATTAAATGCTGCAGAACATGTCAAATTATTCTTAGCCAAACTACCAAATCCCGTTCTGGCACCTCTGGTTGGGCCTATCCACTGGTCAAGCTCAACTGTCGAAACCAGCTTGCATCCACTTGAAGTGAAAGGCAATCAAGTTGAGCTTACTGTAGGACTAAAATCAGATATTGTATTGGGTTTTGGCAAAGCCATTGAATCAAAAAGACTGCTAGTTAAGGCTCCTGAGTTTACGAAAAACAAAAGGTTTCCAAGCCAATTAAGATTAAAAACCAAAGTCGCCTTAGCCACCATTCAAGATTTATTTAATCAACACTTCTCAGGGCAGACATTTGAAGTGGAGCAATACAGACTTACACCGAGTGACATTAAGATTTCTTGCGATGGAAAACGGATGACATTACAATCTAAGCTAGATGGGAGCTTCAAAGGACAAGTCATTACACGGCGTTCCTTTTTTCAATCCAGACGATAATACATTGTATTGCAGAGATGTGGATGTAGAGTTAGCTGGTTCCGGATTTAAAAGCAAAAGTATTGTCGTCCTCGCATCTAAACTCATCATGCAAAAGGTAAAAGAAAATTTAAAAATTCCTATAGATTCCTTGGTTAGTGAAATCAATAAACAAATCAGTCATGTGAAGCAGGATTCTGGCGTTACATTCAAAGCATATATTATAGAATACAAGCTAGCCAATTTGCGAATGTCGATAGAAAGTATAGATGTCGATGTAGACTTGGAAGGCTTAGTTTCTGTTATGTTTTAAACATTTAGCTGTCTATTCACAATAACTTCGAAAGAAAGTTCCATATAATCCAATTGACAAAAACGCTAAAAGCGTTCTAGTATTAGCCACGGGTTCCACACGTGGCAGTGTAATTAAATAGGACATAATTTGGTGTGATTTTTCATAAAAGTTACATGAAAATTTGATTTGCAAACAAGCGAATAAAAGTTTAGAATTTTATGGTTCAAGATGAATTGCTCCCGAATGATCCCAGCGGGATCGCATTATGTTAGCCACGGGATTTATCCCATGGTGAAGAGATAAAAGAAGATGCAATTTGGCGTGATTTTTTGTAAAGATCACGCCAAATTTATTCAACGACGAAGGTTATTTTTAGAAGAAATCATGACAAATGCATTCAAGGACTAGCATCGTTTTAGAAGGAATCACACCAATTTTATTCTGTGGCTAATGACAGCTTAGAAGAAATCTTGTAATAAAACTATTGCTTATTTAAAATCCGACAAAAAGGTCTTAATCCGTCTCACTGCCTCACGCAAGGTTTCTACACTTGCAGCATAAGAAATTCGGATGCAATCGTCATTGCCAAAGGCACTTCCTGAGACACAAGCGACATGTGCATTGTTTAAGATTTCCATAGCGAAACTGTCTGCATCAATGATGGTGTCTTTCCCATTTGTCTTGCCAAAGTAGTCGCTAACATTTGGGAAAATATAGAAAGCTCCTTGTGGATCATTGACTCGAAATCCTGGAATTTCTTTCAGTAATCCAATGATCATGTGTTTGCGGCGCTCAAACTCTTTTCTCATTTCTTTGGTTGCACTCAAATCAGAATCTAAGGCCACAGCTGCAGCATACTGTCCAAAAGCACTAGCACCACTAGTAAACTGACCTTGGATCTTAGCACAGGCAGAAGCCAACCATTCTGGCGCAGCCATATATCCGAGTCTCCATCCAGTCATCGCAAAACCTTTTGACATGCCGTTGACGGTAATGGTTCGATCATACATACCATCTAAAGACGCAAAACTTGTATGTGGATCACCAAAATTAATGTGTTCATATATTTCATCAGAGATTACGAATATATCTTTGTGCTTTCTCAAAACTGCAGCTATGGACTCTAACTCAGGTCTTGTATAGACAGATCCTGTAGGATTGCACGGAGAAGAGAAGATGATCAACTTTGTATTGGCTGTAATCGCAGCTTCTAATTGCTCAGCTGATACTTTAAAGTCACTTTCTATTGGTGCCTTAACAATAACGGGAATACCTCCAGCAAACTTGACTATTTCAATATAGGATACCCAGTAAGGCGTAAATATGATGACCTCATCCGTTGAATTACACAAAGCTAAGCAGATATTGGCTATGCATTGTTTTGCTCCATTTGAAACCACAATTTGCTTCATGGAGTAGTCCAATCCATTTTCTCGTTTGAATTTATCTACGATCGCTTGTCTGTATTTTACAGATCCAGGCACGGGTGTATAACCTGTAATTCCTTTATCCAAAGCTTCTTTGGCAGCATCTTTGATGTGTTTTGGTGTATCAAAGTCTGGTTGTCCTATGCTAAGAGAGATAACATCGTGCCCTTGTGCACCTAGCTCTCTAGCAAGTGCTGACATTTTTAATGTAGCGGATTCACCCAGAGATTTGATTTGATCTGATAGAAAATGAGAATTGTCAGTAGTCATGTATTCGTATTTAAGCTATATGAATATAAAGGTAGCAAATGAATAAATGGATAGATACATTTTGATGAAATACATTTTTGACTTTTAAATGCGATTATTTTAATGATTCAAGTTTTTGTCACAGGAGGTACATTCGATAAGGAATACAATTACATTACAGGTGAATTGTATTTTAAGGATACGCATTTGCAAATCATGTTCAAACGAGGGAGATGCACAATTGATATCGATGTCAAAACCTTAATGATGGTGGACAGTCTAGAAATGACAGATGCAGATAGAGAAATAATAGAACACCAATGCAAATCAACAAAATACGACAATATAATAATCACACACGGTACAGATACAATGGCAGTGACAGCAAAAGTGCTGGCTGACGCCAATATTGAAAATAAGACCATAGTGTTGACAGGAGCTATGATTCCACATGCTTTTGGGTCTTCATCTGATGGCTTTTTTAACCTTGGAAGTTCGGTTGCATTCGTACAAACTTTGTCTCCTGGCGTATACATCAGCATGAATGGTAGATTTTTCGATTGGAATAATGTCAAAAAGAACACCAAAAATGGATTTTTTGAGACTCTACAGTAATGCTTTGACACTGTAGTGTATCTTTGTATCTAATTGTGTTTTTACTTTTATGTAACGTATAGATTGTCAATCAGAAGCATATACGTATATTACAAGATGTGTTTTCAAAAATATAAATAGTAAATTCAATTGTATTTTGAAGACATAAGACATCATAAAACTTAGTGAATTAAGATGAAAAAAGGCTTACTCGTTTTGGTACTACTCTCTTTGTTGTTTGTCACGCATGCTGATGCACAAGCAAAGAATGGCATTTCCTTTAAAGGCTTATTGCTTGATTACCAAACTTTTAATGATGGGGATATTGGTGATTTTACCTCATATCATCCTGGTTTTGAAGTTGGGTTTCACCGATTTTTTACTCCAAACCTTAGTGTTAATGTGCCATTGGTCGTAGGTACCGTTCAAAGTCACAACAGAGTGATTAACCTCAATGACCCATTTCATAAGAGAATCATTGCTCTTGATGCAAAAGTAAACTATGAATTTTTGGATAGAACTTCTAAAATAAGACCTTATGTTCTTGCAGGGGTCGGTGGAGTCTATGAAGATGTTGGAGATACCAATGTCCAGATACCTATAGGATTGGGTATAAAATTTAAAGTGAATCCACGTGCATATGTCAATTTCCAAACCGAATACAGAAAATCCTTGTCTGACGATCGGGATAACTTCCACCATGGACTCGGATTTATCTATATGTTAGGTAAAGCCGATATGGAACAAGAAGAAGAAATGATGGAAGAAGAAGAAATGTCCAAAATAGATTCAGATGGTGATGGCTTGACAGATGATGTTGATTTATGTCCACAAACTGCGGGACCTGAAGAATTGAACGGTTGCCCAGATACAGATGCGGATGGTGTTCCAGATTATGAAGACAGATGCCCTCAAACTGCTGGCCCAGTAGAATCAAGAGGATGCCCTGATTCAGATGGTGACGGTGTTTCAGATAATGATGACGAATGTCCAAATATGGCAGGTTCAATTTCAAACAATGGTTGTCCAGATGAAGATGATAGAGATGGTGATGGCATACGTGATGCGATTGATGATTGTCCTGACCAAGCTGGTCCTGTAAGTAATAGAGGTTGTCCAACAGATGTGTCAACAACTGATGATAGAGACGGCGATGGAGTGCCTGATGCAAGAGACAGATGCCCAGATCAAAGTGGTTCTGCTGCTACGAATGGTTGTCCAGATACCGATGGTGATGGTGTTGGTGATCCAGACGATCAATGTCCTCGTACAGCTGGGACAATAGCAAACAACGGTTGTCCTGAAACGGGTGACAGAGACAATGATGGTATTTTAGATGCAAGCGATAGTTGTCCTGATGAGTTTGGTTCTTCTGCTACTGGCGGTTGCCCAGATACTGACGGTGATGGTATAGCTAATATAGATGACAGATGTCCAAATGAAGCTGGTCCTGCTGCTTACAATGGTTGCCCAGATTCAGATGGTGATGGTATTCCAAATGACCGTGACAATTGTCCAAACATTGCTGGTACTGTCGATAATAATGGTTGTCCGTCAACGTCAACGCAACCAAATGTTGTGACGACACCTCAACCTTCGACGACTCAACCTTCAACAACTCAACCTACGTATTCTCAGCCAGTTGGCGGTGATGGTTACATTACGATAGAGGAAGCGAATATTCTAGAGATAGCAATGCGTGCCATTCAATTTGAGTCATCAAGAGATGTGATCACAAGAGAATCATATCAGTATTTGAATTCAATTGCTGACCTGATGACACGATATAATAATTACAAATTGGTAATCAGTGGTCACACAGACAGTACAGGCCCTGCAGATACAAACTTGTTCTTGTCTAGAAATAGAGCACAAGCGTGTTACGAATACTTAATATCAAGAGGTCTTGATTCTTCTAGAATGGATTATGAAGGATACGGTGAGACACAACCGATTTCAGATAACGCAACGCTTAGAGGCAGAAGATTGAACAGACGTGTTGAATTCGTAATGGAAAGAATTCAGTAGATGTCTAAGTGTATACATAAATAATAATGAGGCCTTCCTATACGGGAAGGCCTTTTTTATTTCACTAAATTGTTATTCAAAACCCATATTTCATGAAATGGATTTCGAATGAGGATATTCAAAAAGTGATAAACTACAAAGACCTGATCAGTGCTTTGGAATTAGCTTTTAGAAATCAACAAATCGTAAGTCCTCCAAAAACAATGAATACCTATACAGGCGTATCAGATACTCAGGAGAACACTTTCTTGTACATGCCAGCATGGGATAATGAGAAATACATTGGTTGTAAATTAATAACCGCAACCCCTGCCAATAGCAACGTAAATGACCCATACATTAATGGAGTATACATGCTATTCGATGCGAAAAATGGAAAACCATTGATCAATATGGATGCAAAATTGATCACAAACATTCGTACTGCTGCAACATCAGCTTTATCAGCATCAAAGCTCATCAGACCAGATGCAAAGACATTATTGATATTGGGCAATGGGACTATTTCTCCATATTTTATAGAGGCTCATCAAGTGGTTCATCAATACCAAACGATATATGTATGGGGGAGAAACTACAACAAATCAAAGCAGGTCATTAATCGATTACATCCAGATTTGTCAACTGAAGTTATTCCTGTTGATACCTATAAAGATATATTAAACAACGTTGATGTCATCAGTTGCATTACTTCATCCAATGAACCACTCATACATCAATCAGATTTAGGTGAAGGCCAACATTTGGACTTGGCTGGATCGTTTACACATGACATGCATGAAGTGAGTTCTGATGTTATCGCTTCAAGTTCTGTGTACACCGATAACTTAGACACAACGCCTTATCACGCTGGAGAAATTGTAACCGCTGTTAAGGAGGGCATATTTGAGGTAGAGGACATCAAAGGTGATTTGATGCAGTTGTGCCAATCAAATAGGACAGCGAGAATATCCAATAGTGAAACAACCATATTTAAATCAACAGGCATGGCTTTAGAAGATTTGGTGATTGCTAAATTGATTATGGAGAAGATGTAGAGATGTTGGGACGACTACGTCTTTAGGACGACTGCGTCTTTGGGACGACTGCGGCTTTGGGACGACTGCGGCTTTGGGACGACTGCGTCTTTGGGACGACTGCGTCTTTAGGACGACTGCGTCTTTGGGACGACTGCGGCTTTGGGACGACTGCGGCTTTGGGAAAGTGGACCTTGTGAACGTCCCAAAAGTCAGCTTTGCAAACCCCTGACTCCATAACTTCATCCTCCTTCCTTTTAATTAAAAATTAAAAATTCATTATTGAGCCCACTCTGAAAACTGACTAATTGTATAAAATGAAATATTTTGGATGAGATTTTTGGTTTTTGAAATTCAGTGATGCCTGAGTATCAGTGGATTGAGAAAATGAAAAATATCGCCAAAAGAAACATTTTTTGTTTTGTGAGTTTTCAGAGTGTACTCAACATTAAATCTCCCTCCAATTTCCTCTTCCAAGCTCGATACCCATAAATCGCTATAATTGTAAATACCAAATATTGTAGACTTGTAAACATCAACCCTTTGTATGCATACAAAGGCACTGAGATGATGTCCCCAATAATCCAATAAATCCAATTTTCTATTTTCTTTAATGCCATCAACCACATGCCTACAAAAAATATAGCCGTTGTGAAGGTATCCACATAGGCTGTCCAGCTGTCCCAAGTATTAAAAATGTTATAAATGATAAAGACGAAAATTACAGTCCCGATAAACAGAAAAATACTTGTTCGAGTCTCAGATTTGGTTGTTGAAGTAATTGGCGTTACATGAACATCGTCTATTTTTCGTGTCCATACGTACCATCCGTATATACTCATAGCAAAATAGTAAGCGTTGATCATCATGTCTCCCAGTAATCCATAGATGGATAGGATGTAAACAAAAATGGCAGTGCTGATGATACCTGTTGGGTATACCAAAATGTTCTCTTGCTTAGAAAACCAGACACTTAAGAAACCAAAGCATACGGCAATAATTTCTAGAATGACTAGGTGTTGCGGTTCACCTTGGTATTGACCAAAGATTAACTCAAAAATTTGGCTCATAGTCTGATCTGTCTGAGGTGACGATTTTCATATGAATTAAGCCATTGCCAATACTCGCTAAAGCCGGCTTGATTTTTTCAGTTAGCAGTTTCATGATGATATCATAATCACCAAAGACCTGAGTCGATAATGGTGTCTCTATCATAGTTGCGCCAGATGAACGTAGTGATTTAATGAAATTAATGATTGCTGGTTCGAAGTCATCTTTCAAGGGTGTCAGCGTCAATTCAACAGATATATTCATTCCTTTTTTTTGATATAGTCAAGGTAATCATTATGTCATAGTTATACTAATTGGGACGATTAACACCTTTGAGACGCCTGCGTTTTAGGGAGTATATTCAAAAGTCAATTGAAATCATGTATATCCTAAAGTCAAGTAAATCAAGGTTCAGACAATGGAGCAGGGTAAAAGCCTACAATTAATACGATTAGAAGGAGACAGGTGCTTCCAAACCCATAAATATCGCTTGATTAAGCATAATCAAAAGTCTATTGAAATCATGTAAATCCTAAAATCCAAGTAAATCAAGGTTCATACAATGGAGCAGGGCTGTAACCTACAACAAATACAAGTCGAAGATGTCAGGCGTTTCCAAACCCATAAATACCGCTTGATTAATTCAATTCAAAAGTCAATTGAAATCATGTAAATCCTAAAATCAAGTAAATCAAGGTTCAGACAATGGAGCAGGGCTGTAACCTACAACAAATACAAGTCGAAGATGTCAGGCGTTTCCAAACCCATAAATACCGCTTGATTAATTCAATTCAAAAGTCTATTGAAA
>Ga0114957_1000729_pt1 | contig 40638 bp, 36 predicted proteins | sample BantaG_FD_87175 | JGI IMG/M metagenome (GOLD analysis project Ga0114957, IMG submission 87175) | Marine algal microbial communities from Bantry Bay, Ireland - BantryBay_4 metaG | ecosystem: Host-associated > Algae > Red algae > Unclassified | place: Bantry Bay, Ireland | collected 2014-11-21
GTCGCTTTTCATCGGGTCCGTCTCGATCGTGATTCCATCATCGGTTGTTGTATCGACACTCATCAGATTCCTCCAGTCACAGACTTCTCAACCAGTCGGCGCATCTCTTCGAGCGTCCGCTCTTCGGTCACGCCGGGGATGTAGTTGGTTCCGGCCAGCGGAACCTTGGCCATGGCCGACGCCTCATAGGTGAGCGCGGCCAGGTCCTCGGGCTCCAGCGAGTGGATGTCGGTCTTGCCGCAGGCCCGGGCCAGCATCTGGACTTCCATGGTCAGCGTGATCAGGAAGTTGTAGACCCGTATGGCGGCTTCGTCCACGTCCAGGCGCTTGCGAAGCTCCACATCCTGGGTGGCGACGCCCACCGGGCAACGACCGGTGTGGCAGTGGTAGCACTGACCGGCAGGAACACCAATGGTGCCTTCGTAGTCGGTGACGCCGGGGATCTCCTTGTTGCAGTTCAATGCCATCAGCGCCGCGGTACCAATGGCACAGGCGGTGGCGCCGAGGGCGATGCACTTGGCCACGTCGCCGCCGTTGCGGATACCGCCAGCCACCACCAGGCTCACGTCGTCAGCCAGGCCAACGTCTTCGAGCGCCCGGCGGGCTTCGGGGATGGCCGCCATCAACGGAATGCCGGTCTCTTCGGTGGCCACGTGGGGGCCGGCCCCGGTGCCACCTTCGGCACCGTCCAGATAGATGGAGTCCGGACCGCACTTGGCGGCCATACGCACATCGTCGTACACCCGGGATGAACCGAGCTTGAGCTGGATGGGCACCTGGTAGTCGGTGGCCTCGCGAATCTCCTGAATCTTGAGCGACAGATCGTCGGGTCCAATCCAGTCCGGATGGCGGGCCGGTGAACGCTGGTCAATGCCGGCCGGCAACGACCGCATTTCGGCCACCTGCTCGGTGACCTTCTGCCCCATGAGGTGTCCGCCCAGACCAACCTTGCAGCCCTGGCCGATGAAGAACTCCACCGCATCCGCCAGCATCAGGTGATGCGGGTTGAAGCCGTAGCGACTTTGGATGACCTGATAGAACCACTTGGTCGACAGATCCCGCTCCGGCGGGATCATGCCGCCTTCGCCCGAGCACGTGGCACTGCCCGCCATCGATGCGCCTTTGGCCAGCGCCATCTTGGCTTCGATGGACAACGAGCCAAAGCTCATACCGGTGATGTACACCGGAATGTCCAGCTCCAGAGGCTTCTTGGCGAAACGACCACCAATGACGGTCCTGGTCTCGCATTTCTCGCGGTAGCCCTCGATCACAAACCGGGTGAGGGTTCCGGGAAGGAAGACGAGCTCATCCCAGTGGGGAATCTTCTTGAACATCGAGAAGCCCCGCATGCGGTAGCGACCGAGTTGAGCTTTGACGTGGATGTCGTTGATGACGGTGGGCGTGAAGATCTGGCTCTGACCCAGATTGTCCTGATTGGCGTTGACCAGTACCTCGTCCTGCGCGTCCTGGTCAGCTGCTGTTTTCTTTGCCATGACTATCTTCCTCTCAGAGCACGAGCTTGCGCTCAGAAGGCTCAAGCGAGTCGTAGTTGTGCAGTTGTTTGCCGCAAACAAATTTCTGGAGTGCGGGTGGATCACCGAGCCCGTAGTTCTTGAACTTGCGGTTGACGTATTCGGTGTCGGTGTCGTCCCACTCGCCCGGCACGCAGTCGATGCCCAATGAGGCGATCGTGCCGCCCACGTAGAGGATTCCGTCGTACATGGAGTCGCCCAGGCCGTGACCGGCGTTTCCACAGATGATCTGACGACCGCGCTGCATCATGAAGCCGGTGTTGATTCCCACCGACCCCATCACCAGAATGAGGCCACCTTTCTGGTCCACGCCGGTTCGAGCACCAACGTCGCCCTTGATGACCAGGTCACCGCCGCGAAGCGCCGCACCGGTCAGGGACCCGGCCCCCTTTTCGATGACCACGCTTCCGGCCATCATGTTCTCTGCGCACGACCAGCCCACACGACCATCGATGGTCACTTCCGGACCGTCGATGATGCCAAAGGCAAACCAACCCGGTGAGCCTTCCACGTGAATCTTGCAGCGCTTGAGGATGCCCACACCAATGGAGTGCTTGGATCCGGGGTTCAGCAGCGTGACGTCGGTGATGCCTTCTTCGTAAATGACCCGGCGCAACTCGAGGTTGATGAGCCGGGTGGTGAGCTCGGTGGCGTCGATGCGGGCCTTGTCACCGTCAATCTCCGCGGTCCGCGGTGCTACGGCGTCCGGTTCGGCCAGGCCGCGGGCGTCGTAGCTGATGCCACTCTTTGAGCCTGCGATCACACTTCCCACACCAGCACCTCCCTCTCGTACGGATCGCGGGTTTCAACCTCTTTGCCCACCAGGGCTCGGATGGCGATCTCTTCGGTGGCTGCGGCCACCAGGTTGTCGGACTCAAACAGCACGAGCGGTTTGGCTGCCATCTCGTCTTTGGCGATGCCCAGTTCGTTGCCGGTCACGCAGAAGTAGGTGAACACGCCGTCCAGATCGTCAAGACTGGTCTTCATCGCCGTCTCCAGCGACTCACCAAACGACATCCGCTCGGCCAGGTAGACCGCAATGATCTCGGAGTCACACTCGGACTGGAACCGGTGACCTGAGCGTTCAAGACGCCGCCGCCACTGGTGATAGTTGGTCAGCTGGCCATTGTGCACCACTGCCACATCAGCAAACGGGTAGGCCCAGTAGGGGTGGGCGCTGGCCAGATCAACATCAGACTCGGTGGCCATGCGAACGTGCCCCATGCCGTGGGTGCCCATGAAGTTCTGCAGGCGGTATTGCTCGGCCACGGTGTTGGCGTCGCCCAGGTCCTTGACGATCTCCAGCGAGTTGCCCACGGACAGGACTTCGCATCCCGGAACATCCTCGAGATAGTCGGCCAGCGGCTTGAGTTCTCCGCTGTAGCGGACCGTGGCCCGAAACGCGTAGCCGGTTTCGCTGCTCATCGTGGCAACATCGGCGCCGATCTTGGCCAGCCGGGACTCGATCTCGGCGCGGTTGCGTTCAAGCCGCTCCTCCATGCCGATGCGATTGGCTTCCAGCGGCTCCGCCAATACAAAACGAATCACCACCAGTTCGTCGGCCGGCCCATACAACGCATACCCGGTGGAGTCGGGGCCTCGGTGCTTCATTGACTGAAGCATCCGGCCCAATTCGGCTCCGAGGTTTGCTGGACCGTCGCGGTGAATCACACCAGCAAGTCCGCACATGTTTTCTTCTCCTTGATTCGATCGTGTGAAGGTTCTGCCTAGGGCAGAACATCGAGGTATTCGTCAACGTCCCAGTCGGTGACGGTGGCCATGAAGCGCTCCCATTCGTCACGCTTGTAGTGCTCGAAGACCTTGTACATCTCGCCGGGCATGGCGGACTTGATCACTTCGTCGGCGTCAAGGGCAATGAGTGCTTCACCCAGACTCATTGGGATCTTCTTGACGTCCTTGCCTCCGTCCATGGCCTCATAGATGTTGCGCTCTTCGGGCGGACCCGGGTCGAGTTCTTCGTCCAGTCCGTGATCCATTGCCTTGATGAGCGCCGCCATCGACAGGTACGGGTTGACTGCAGAATCCACCGAGCGATATTCAAATCGGCCCGGGGCGCTGATGCGCAACGCAGTGGTCCGATTCTGGAATCCCCAGTCGGCAAAGACCGGCGCCCAGAACCCCGTGTCCCACAGCCGGCGATAGGAGTTGACCGTTGAGGAACCAATGCAGGTCAGCGCCGGAAGATGCTCGATGATGCCACCAATGGCCTTCATCCCAACCGGGCCCGGCATCTGCGGGTCATCACCTTCGGGCATGAAGCGGTTGTTGCCGTCGTTGTCCCACAACGAGATGTTGTGGTGACAGCCATTGGCCGACACCCCCATGAATGGTTTGGGCATGAAGCACGGGAAGGCCCCCAGCTCTCGACCCACCTGCTTGCAGATCTGGCGGTAGGTGCTGAGGCGGTCGGCGGTCAGTTCAGCCCGGTCGAAGTTGAAGTTGAGCTCCAGCTGGCCGGGAGCATCCTCGTGGTCACCCTGGATCATGTCCAGACCCATGGCCTCGCTGTATTCGACCACCTTGTGAATCAGCGGTTGCAGTTCGGCGAACTGGTCGATGTGGTAGCAGTTGGGCTTGGTGAGACCTTCGACGGTGGGCTTGCCGTCGGCGTCGGTCTTGAGCCACATCATCTCCGGCTCGCAACCGGCCCGAAGATGCAGACCGTGCTTGGCTTCGAAGTCGGCATGGATGCGTTGAAGGTTGCCGCGGCAGTCCGAGGTCAGGAACATGCCGCCGTCGACCTTTTCTTCCCGGCCCCGGAACAACGTGCAGAAGACCCGGGCAGTCTTGGGGTCCCAGGGCAGTGGCGTGAACGTCTCGACCTCGGCCACGCCCACGAGCTCTTTGGCTTCGGGGCCGTACCCGATGTATTCGCCATGTCGATCGGTGAACAGGTTGGCGGTTGATCCGTAAACCAGCTGAAAGCCCTTGTTGGCAATCGTGTCGAAGTGCTTGGCCGGGATACCTTTGCCCATGATCCGGCCAGTCACCGAAACGAACTGGCAGTAGAGATATTGAATCCCTTCGGCCTCGATGCGCCTGATGACCTCGTTCACCTGATCCTGGCGGCCTGGAGCGTCGATGAACGCTTCGATATCGCTGACACCCGTGCGGGCATCGATGACTGCTTCTGATGTGGTTGTCACTGTTCTTCCCCCTGAAAAACTGACTGTCCGTTGTTGTGGCCCCCCATGGGCCCCGACCCGCTCGATGGGTGGAGGCGACCGGTTTCCCAATCTGCATCTCCACTCAACAATCGTCCGTAGCAGTGAAACTATGCCACCTGCATTCCGTCGCCGTCAATCTCTACCCACAGGAAAATGAGTTTCCTGTTGAGAAATATGCGCGGCCATCGTCCTTCACGCTCAGAGCAGGCCCAACTTCTCTTTTCGATCCTGCGCCCAACTGCGAATCAACTGGTCGGCGGTCAGTCCCACCAGCGCGGCGCACGATCCCGCAATGAATCCGGTGCCAATGTCCTGATCAGTGATGGCCTTGATGAGCAGCGAGCTCAGCCCGCCATCGCTGATGATGAGCGCACCGATCATCACCATGAACAGGGTGAACATGATGGTTTGGTTGATGCCCAGCAGAATCTCGGGAAGTGCCAACGGCATCTTCACCTTCCACAGCACCTGGCGTTCGGTGGAGCCCGACGTTCTGGCCGCCTCAATCAGATCTTCGGGGACGCCCCGCAGCCCGAGCATCGTGTAACGCACCGCCGGTACCACGGGGTACACAACAATCGCCACCAGCACCGCAACCTGGCTCACTTTGAACAACATGATGGCCGGCAACAGATACACAAACGACGGCATGGTTTGGAACGTGTCGAGGACCACCTGCGTCGGTCCAAATCGTCGCTCTTTCCGGGAGGCCCAAACGCCAAGCGGAATGCCAATCACCACGCTGATGAACACCCCGGCGATGGTCATGTACAGCGTTTCGAGTGTCTCGATCCAATAGCCACTCAGCGCAACCAACGCCACCAGCCCGCCGGAGGTTGCCGCCAGCCGCCAGCCGCCGATCACCAGGCCGATGCCGGCCACCAACGCCACGGCGCCCAACCAGGGAACCGACACGACCGCTCCTTCCAGCGGCTGCAGAATATTGAGGAGAACAAAATCCCGAATGCCGTCAAGGCGCAGTTCGGTTTGCATCCAACTGACTGCCGAATCGATTGGGTCCGCAAAGCTCAATGCCCACTTCTCTGGAAAGACCCGAAAGTAGCTGGACACCTGCGCCGCAATCAGCGACGCACCGACGATGGCAACGGCAATGAGCGAGAACTTTCGGCGCACCCACCATCGGGTTTCTTCGGAGTGGACAGGCTGACGTTCGGCGGCGGCCTGACTGAGCCGGTCCAACATGATGGCCATGAGCACAACCGCAATGCCAACCTCCAGGGCGTCGCCCATGCTGAGGCGCTGCAATCGAATCCGCAGGTCCTGACCCAGACCGTTGGTACCAACCAGCGACGCAATGACCACCATGCCCAGACAACCCATGATCACCTGGTTGACACCCACCATCAACGAGCGTCGAGCCGCCGGCAACTCCACCTTCCACAGCATCTGCAGCGGATTGGTGCCCGACATCAGACCCGCCTCTCGGACCTCATTGCCAATGCCGCGAATACCCAGGATCGTCAACCGGGCCATGGGCGGATAGGCGAAGAAGATGGTCGCAATCACCCCCGCCTTCTGACTCAAGCCAACGAAGACCGCAACCGGAAGCAGGTAGGTGAAGTGCGGCATGGCCTGCACAAAGTTGAGATACGGGACCAGGATCTTTTCGAACCAGCGCTTCTTGGCCGCGATGATTCCGAGTACCAGTCCAAGCAACGCCGCCGCCGGGGCGCTGACCAGCACCGATGCCAGCGTGATCATTGACAGCTCCCAGCGCTCAAGGCTGCCAAAGATTGCGAAGTACGCCATGCAACCGCCCGCCACCAGCGCCAGTCGCGGCCCTTTGAGGTACCAACCGAGCACCGCCATGAGGCCCACGAGCATCACCCACGGCAACCCACTGACCGGCCAGCCTTCAAACAGGAACCCTTCGGCAAAGTCCAAAGGCCAGTCGAGCCAGCTTGCGATCGCCCGGGTGACCGCCTTGGGGCTGAACAGACCCAGGAACTCGTCGTTCTTCAGGTAGTCGACAACCGCATTGAGCCGGTCGGTTGGGCGAAGCCAGCCTTCAGGTCCAGTCCAGCTGTCCGGGAGCAGCGCTCCCCAGTCAGGAAACGCGCTCGGCGCCACCTGCGAGAGGAACTGCAGGGTGACAAACGGTCCCAGCGCCAGGGCCAATTTGAGTGGCCAGGAGATTCCCGCCGGCCGCAACGGGCCCGCATCTTCGATGATGCTGACCGACTCCTTCTCAACATCGGCCGGAACCGGTGGCGAGACCAGTTCGGCGGTCATGGGAGATGGATCTCCTGATTGGCCGCAAACAACGCGTCAATCACATGCCCGCGGCTCAGCGCCCCGACGGTCACGCCGGACTCGTCAACGACCCGAAACAGCTCGTCGCTGGCCAGGACGTCAGCGGCAACACTCGACAGCTTGGCGGTCGAAGGAACTTCCCGATTGACGCCGTTGACTGCACCGGGGTCGGTCATCACGCTGGCGACACTCAGCAGCTTCTCGCGAGACACGTTGCGGGTGAACTTCTCCACATACCCGGTAGCCGGCCTGGTGATGAGCTCCTCGGCCGTGCCGACCTGCACCACCTCGCCCTCGTACATGATGGCAATCCGGTCGGCGAGGCGAATCGCCTCATCAAAGTCATGGGTGATGAACACAATGGTCTTCTTGAGGACCGACTGCAGTCGAAGGAACTCGTCCTGCATCTCCCGGCGAATCAGAGGATCCAGCGCGGAGAACGGTTCATCCAGGAACCACACGTCAGGTTCCACCGCCAACGAGCGGGCGATACCCACACGCTGTTGCTGACCACCCGAGAGCTCGCGCGGGTAGTACTCGCCCCGACCAGCAAGGCCGACCAGGTCGAGAATCTCGATTGCCCGTGATCGCCGCTCGGCTTTCGCCACCCCCTGGACTTCGAGTGGGAACGCAACGTTCTCCAGAACAGTGCGATGCGGGAACAGCGCAAAATGCTGAAACACCATCCCCATCTTGTGCCGACGGATCTCGGTCAACTCTTTGGTCGAAGCCGTCAACAGGTTCTGCCCGTCAAAGAAGATCTCGCCCGCGGTGGGTTCAATCAGCCGGGACAGGCAGCGGACCAGGGTGGACTTGCCCGACCCGCTCAACCCCATCAGCACCAGGATCTCGCCCGACTGCACATCGATGTTCACGTTGCGCACCGCCGGGATATAGCCCCCGTCGCTGATGGCTTCGGTCGACGGCTGGCTGCCGTGCTGTTTCAGGAAGGACTCGGGACTCGGCCCAAACAACTTCCATACATTGCGGCAACTGATCTTGGTTTCGCTCACGAGGATCTTTCTGGAAAGGACCGAAAGTGGCCGGTCGCAGGCTCACACCTGCAACCGGCCGTTATGGCAACTCAGCAATGGACCCCGGGCCGTGAGCCCCGGGTCAGGTGGGTGGGATCAGCCAACCCAGCCGTCGATGCGGTCGGCATTGTCGGCCAGCCACTTGTCGGCGGCCGCTTCGGCCTCCATGCCGTCGATGTCAACAAGCTTGGCCATCGTGGCGATGTCCAGGTTGGTCAGGTTGATGTTGGAAAGCACACCCATGGCGTTGGGCCACTTGGCTTCGGCCCCTTCCCAAACACCGATCTTCAGGTAGCCACCTTTGGGATTGCCGCAGTCATACGCGGCATCCGGGTTGGTGCCCCATGCGGGATCGTCAACGCAGTCCGCTTCGTACTCGGGGAACTCGATGAAGCCGCCGTCATAGAGTGCATCCACAAAGTTTGGCGTCCAGTTGAAGTTGACGATCGGCTCTTCGTTGGCGTACGCCGTTTCCAGCTCAGCCCAGATGGCATCAGCCGAACCGGCGTTCACGACCTGGAAGTTCATGCCCAGGGCTTCGATGCGTTCAGGATCCTTCTTCTGCCACTCGATCGGTCCACCCAGGTACCGGCCGTTGGTGCCGGTCTCGGCAGTGGAGAACATTTCGGCACAGTTGTTCAGAGCTTCCCAATCCGGGAGGCCCGGGCACTGCTCTTCCATGTAGCTCGGGTACCACCACTCTTCACGAGTGAGTGCGTCGTGGGTTGTGAGATCCTTCACGCAACCCGCTTCGAGCTGCGCTTCGAATGCCACGCCAAACGACGACTCCCACACTTCGTGGACCAGCGTCACGTCGCCCTGACACATGGACTCATAGACAACCTGGCTGTCAGCCGGCAGGTACTCAACGGTTGCGCCGGTGCGCTCAAGGATCTTGCCCACCGCCGCGGCGCCAACCAACTGGCTGGACCAGTTGTGCTCCGGGATGATGATCGGATCAGTGGAGTCAGCCGCGGCTTCACTCGATGAGCTTCCGCCATCGGCGGCAGTTGATGTGTCGCTGCTGCCGCAGGCGGTGGCAATCAGTGCCAACGCCGTCAGCAAGAAAACAATTCTTCGGATCATGGGTCCCCCTCAGTGAGATCTGATCTCCTGCCCGACCACCTGGCCGATGCATACGCCCCGTTCCCCCAGACAAATCTGACGAGGCATTACTGACAGTAGTGCTATCACCCCTATTGTTCAAGGCGTAACAGGCACTACTGGGATTCAAGACCTTTCTTGAAACGAAAATTTGGACTCAACTGCCGAGTTCGGCCCCATCCACAAAGGTCCACGCCATCGCCTCAACGTCTTCCAAAACCAGTGATTCCCCGCTGGCGGTCTCGACGACCGCGAGCCCACCCAAGGTGGCGCACGCAAGGTACGCGTCATTGGCTGCCCACTGCAGCGTGGTGAGGTCGATGCATTCAACGATCAGGGGTTTGCCCGACGCCATGCGCCACACACTGAGCTGTTCGCCGGGCCGAAGCTGGCGAAAAGCGAATCGACCGTCGGGCGAAATGCGGGCGCCGTAGTGGGTGGGAATGTTGGCCGCCAGGTCGCTGAAGATGTCCTCCTTCTGGGTCCCATCGGGCAACCCAAACCACAGCCGCCGACAGTTACGGTCGGGAACGTCGCCGTGATCGCAGCGGTTGATGATGAGGTCGGTCGTACTGGCCGCCACCGGGTACCCGTCGGCCACCAGTCGCCACGGAGCTTCCTCAGAGGTTGTCAGCCGAAAAACCGAACTGTCAAAACCCCAGATGAGGTCGGGCCGATCAAACTCCAACGGGAAGGTCCTGACCGTCTGGCGCAGGATTTCATTCTGGAGACTGCGTTCCTCCCACACCGTCTCCACGTCGAGCTGGGCGGTGCCCTGCGCCTCCTGGCCCTGCGCCAACCAGACATACCCATCGTTGGGAGACGGACGAAGCTGCAGTGCCGCTCCCAAATCAACCAACCCCCCGTCGTGAAGGTGAACGCCCCACGCGCGGTCGGTGCCAATCATCACCAGATGACCATCCACCATGGTGACGCGATCGAAGGTTGCCGCCTGCGGCAATGACAGCCGCCGCTGCGCACCAGATGTGACATCAACGGCAATGAGTTCAGCCCCCACCACCATGGCAAGCCACTGGTCGTGTCGTCGGTCGGGGAACCAGTCGATATCGGCGTCCGCATTCCCGTCATCGATGGCGATGGCCAACCGCTCACCGAGTACGACCTGGTCGGTCTCGTCGGCGACAGCCGCGTCCGGGGCGATGTCGCTGGACGAACTCCACAGGCCGAAGTTGACACTGATGACTGCCATGGCACCCATCGCGGCAAGGGTTCCGATGGCCCACCGTCGCCGACGCTGCAGCCGCCGAACTTCGACAGCACCGGATTCCGCAGGGGCAGCCGGGGGCTCTTCCGACGCGTCGGCCAGAGGGACAATCGTCGCATTCGTGGCGATCCCACAGCCCGCGCAGAACCGATCATCGAGGCCGGTTGCTGTTCCACAGAAATGACAGGCAGACACGCCATCACTTTCGCATAGGAGGATCTGAACTGATCCCCTGTCGGCGAAATGGAGCTGATATTTATTGTTTGGACTCGACCATCAACTCAGGTTGATCACGTTGCCGTCGGCGTCGATATCGATGGCGTGGGCGGCCGGGGTTTTGCCCAGGCCGGGCATGGTGCGCATGTTGCCGCAGAGCGGGTAGATGAACCCGGCACCGACGCTGGCCCGAACCTCGCGAACCGGAAGGGTGAACCCGGTGGGGGCACCTTTGAGCTTGGCGTCGTGGCTGGTGGAGAGGTGGGTCTTGGCGATGCAGACCGGCAGGTTCCCAAACCCGGCGGCTTCGTACTTGGCAATCTGATCCGACGCCTCTTCGGTGTATTCAACGTCGGCTGCGCCATAGACCTTGGTGGCCACGGTCATGATCTTGTCTTTGAGACCCATCTCATCGGGGTAGAGCACCTCGAAGTTGGACTCTTCCTCGGCGGCTTCGGCCACCGCGGTGGCCAGCTCAGCAGCGCCTGCGCCACCGTCGGAGAAGTGCGTGGACACGGCGGCGCGTGCACCGTACTCCTGAGCGATCTCATGGATGGCAGCAATGTCGGCATCGTGGTCGCCGGGGAAGACGTTGATGGCCACCACCGGGGTCACGCCATGGATCTGCATGTTCTCCAATTGCTTGCGGAGATTGTCGCCACCCTGGTGGACCTCGTCCGGATTCTCTTCAAGAAGGGCCGGCGGCAGGTCTTTACCGGCCACGATCTTGTGGTTGCCCGAGTGCGCCTTCAAGCCACGCACCGTAGCCACGAGCACCGCGGCGTCCGGGGCAATCCCGGAGTAGCGGCACTTGATGTTGAAGAATCGCTCGGCGCCCATGTCGGCGCCAAAGCCCGCTTCGGTGAGCAGGAAGTCGCCGGCGTGGATACCAATCTGGTCGGCCACGATGCTGCTGTTACCGGTGGCGATATTGCCGAACGGGCCGGTGTGCACCAGCGCCGGTGTTCCTTCGAGGGTCTGCATGAGGTTGGGCTTGATGGCCTCTTTGAGGATCACGGCCATGGAACCCGCGGCGCCGATCTCTTCGGCAGTAACCGGCGTACCTGCGGAGGTGTAGCCGATCACGATGCGGCCCAGGCGGGAGCGCAGATCCTGCAGGCTCGTGCACAAGGCAAGCGCGGCCATGACTTCGGATGCGGCGGTGATATCGAAACCGGTCTCGCGCTCAACGCCGTCAAGCTTTCCGCCCTGACCAATGGTGATGGATCGCAGCGCCCGGTCATTGACATCGAGCACCCGACGCCACGTGATCTGGTTCAGATCCAGACCGAGGTCGTTACCGAAGTAGAGGTGCGAATCCAGCAGCGCCGAGCAGAGGTTGTGGGCCGCGGTCACCGCATGCATGTCACCGGTGAGGTGCAGGTTGAACAGCTCCATTGGGACAACCTGGGAGTAACCGCCACCGGCGGCACCGCCCTTGATGCCGAAGGTTGGACCCATAGAGGGTTGACGAATGGCGATGGTCGCCAGCTTGTCGATGTGGGAGAAGCCCTGACCCAGGCCAACCGTGGTCGTGGTCTTGCCTTCGCCCAGCGGGGTTGGCGTGATTGCGGACACCACGACGTACTTGGCCCGGGGGCGGTCGGCCATGGCTTCAATGGCGTCAAGTTTGATCTTGGCCGAACCCTCGCCGTACTGCTCCAGAAACTCCGTGGGAATTCCGGCCCGGGTGGCGACATCAGTCAACGGCTGCAGTTTGGCGGCCTGGGCAATCTCAAGATCAGAAGGAAAAGACATCAGTACTCACTCTCGGGAGACAAATAAGGGGAATCGGGTTGAGCAAAGGCACCGCAGGCTATACACGGCGTCCGGCAAACGGACGTTGTGCACCTGAAGGCCAAATCAGTTGGCGACAACGCCGCCGTGGAACTCCTGGGACGCGTCGACCAGGGCATCAAACAAGTACTGCCCAAAGGACCGGTCCATGGCCAGCAGATAGGACCGTCCGGCCGCATCGGTACTGAGGTCATTGCGAATGATGTCGCAGCTGGTCAGTGCCACCGACGCCGACGTTGCGGCGCCATTGGGGGTCATGGCGTCTGACCAGTCGATACCGCAGACCTTCTCCAACATGGAGGTCGCCTGCTCACCGGTGATCCGGAACATGTCCCGGCTGTGGGTGTAATCAATGACGCTGACATGGCCAGCGGAATCGAGTCCCTGGACGTAGGCCCAGACCGCTTCGGCTGGACCGAGCATCATCCACTCGTCAGGACGTTGGCCAACAATGAGCACGTCGTCAGACGTATGGCTGGTTCCAAACCGGACGCCAATCTGCTGGGCCGCGGTGGTTTCGGCCCCAGCCTTCACGATGACCTTGGTCATCGCCGAGTCGTTGCGCAGCGTGAGCTTGGCATCGCTGCCATCGGGGTAGCTCGCGGTGATCGAGCTTCTGAATTCCGGGGTCACAGACGGGGGGGCAGAATCAGGCACGGAGGCGCTCTCCTTCGGGATCGAAATGGGCATGGTGTTCCATGACGGTGGCTTTGATGCGAGTGCCGTCGATCATGACGACGGTGAGGTCGGTTCCCGGAGCGGACGCTTCGGGCGCCACCTGCCCCAGACAGACGGAACGGTTCAAGGTTGGGGACATGCGAGAGGACGTGATGCGCCCCAGGATTTCGTTGGTGCCGGCTCGCACAATCTGCGAGGCCTCGGAGGGAACGATCCTGGGGTCAGCGGTCTGAATGGCGACGAGCTTGGGCAACGTGGCCGCTTTGTCAATGGCCCAGGTGAGCTCCGCTTTGCCGGCGAAGTCGTCCTTGTCCAACTTGATCAATGGCGTAAGTCCGGTGCTCGGCGCCTTGGTGAGACCGTCGGTGTCCTGACCAACAATGAAGTGGCCCTTCTCCAACCGCATGATGCGCTGGGCTTCAAGACCAAACGGCTTGATTCCCAGATCGGCGCCTTTGTCCATGAGAGTTTCCCACACATGGAGTCCGAATCCGGCGGGCACATGGATCTCGTAGGACTGCTCACCGGTGAAGCCGATACGCCACATGATGCAGTTGCCCACTCCGGCAATCGTGCCCATGCGAACGTTCATGTACGGAAACGCCGCCGGATCGAGGTCAACATCTTCGGCCACCCGGCCCAACAGCTCTCTGCTCCTGGGGCCGGCGATGTTGATGCTGGTGTAACCGGTGGTCACCGGGGTGACGTGCACCTGCCACTCCGGACGCTCGGTTTGGAGCCAGTTCTCGGCCCACTCCCAGATGGTGCCCGCACCAGAACTGGTGGTGGTCATCAGCCAGCGGTCTTCGGTCAGGCGACCGGTCACGCCGTCGTCCATCACCACGCCATCTTCCGCGCACATGATGCCGTAGCGAACCGCACCGACCTTCAACTTGGACCACTTGTTGGTGTACAGCAGGTTGAGCAGCCTGGGCACATCCGGACCTTGCAGGTCCAGCTTGCCCAGGGGGCTGACATCGATGATGCCCACGTTCTCCCGCGTGTTCCGAACTTCGGAGGCGGCGTTGCCATAGTGGTCGGGACGAATCCAGACGCCGGCTTTGCGAAAGCGTGCATGGTTGGCTTTGTGCCACGGCTGAATGGCAGACACGCGCTCGGGAGAAAACACCCGGCCAGCCAACCCGCCGAGGGTCACTGGGGCGTACGGCGGGCGCCACACGGTGGTGCCCACTTCCTCGATGGTTTCGCCTCGGGCTTCGGCCAGGACGGCCACCGTATTGACCGTCTCCAACTTGCCCTGCGCCGGGCCCATGGTGGCGGTGGTGTAGCGCTTGAGCAGCTCGACCGAGTCGTAGCCCTCCTTGGACGCGGCCACCAGATCTTTGGAGCCAACGTCTTCGGAGAAGTCGACGATGCCGTGGGTGCTCGACCGGAACATGGCTGGATGGTTGTCACGCGGCAGGTCGACGCGCATGTCGGTCGCCATCACTGGCGCCGCGCCGGCAACAGGAAGCGCCCGGGCGGTCTTGGACTGCAGGGCATAGGCCACCGCCGCCGCGCGGTCAGCGGCCAGCCGGCCCGTGGACTGCGCGTGATCGATCATCTGTTCCTGGGTGCCATCGCCGGCAATGCCGCCGCACACCAGGACGTTGTCAATTTTGGTCTCGGGGAAGAAGCGGGCTGCTGACTCGTCATAGACCGGACGATCGCCCGCCATGTTCATCAGCGATGTGGGTGCGGTCCAGCCAACGGCGGTCACCAGCAGGTCAGCTTCGACCTCAGAACCGTCGCCGAGTTTGATGGACTTGACTTCCTTGCTGGACCCGTCGACCGAAACGACATTGCCGCCGGTTCGACCGTCCACCACGCGGACCACATTCACGCCCACCCGTTCCAGATCGGCCGCCGTGGCGTCGCCTTCGGCATTGGCGCTGAGCACGACCGCTCGCTCGCCCGGCTTCACTGCGTACGTGTTGATCAGGCGCCGGACCGCGCCCGACAGCATGACGCCGGGTTTGTCGTTGCCGTCAAACACGTAGGGGCGTTCGATCAGACCGGGGGCGACAATCAGCATCTTGGCGCGGGCTTTGATGAGTCGCTCCACCGCCATGGGGTGACTGCGCTGGACGATTGCGCACCAGTTGTCCAGATACCGACCGGTGACCGTGGAGTTGAGCAGAATCTCAACGCCAGCGTCGCGGCAGGCCTTCTCCAATTCGGCCGCCAGCGCTCGGTCGGCGTCGTTGCCGTAGCGAAGATGACCGCCAAGCTGATGATCGTGTTCGGCCAGGATGACCGATGCGCCGGCCTGCGCGGCCGCCGCAGCTGCCGCCATACCGGCGGGACCGCCACCAGCGACCACGACGTCCGGATGGGAGTAGCGCTTGTCGTGATAGCCGTGCGGGGTATCAAGATCCACGGTGCCACCGGGCGCGAAGGTGGACAGCACCTTCTCAAAGGTGGGCCACAACGCTTGAGGCTTGATGAAGGTCTTGTAGTAGAAGCCGGCGGTCAGGAACCGACCGACCAGACCGTTGGCCGCCTTGATGTCGTAGTCCAAGGACGGCCAGACGTTTTGCGCGCTGATCTCCATCCCTCGTTCCACCAGCCGGTGGCCCGATCGGACATTGGGGTCGTCGCCCACCTGGACAAAGCCGTTGGGGTCCCAGAAGTCGGCGGTCATATAGCCGCGCGGGCGGTGATACTTCATCGACCGGGAGACGATGCGCTCACCATTGGCCAGAAGCGCAGAAGCAATGGTGTCGCCCTCGAGTCCGGAGATGGTCTTGCCGTTCCAGCTGAACGAGACGGTGGAACTGCGGTCGATGACCTCGCCCGATTGGTGGGGCAGTCGTTTGGGGTTCAAACCAGACATCAGGACGTACCTCCAACCTTGTTGCCGGGAATGGCAGGGTTTCGAAACTCATTGGTGCCGGTGTGGCGTTCGGTCTTGAAGAACTTGCGGCAGCCGGACCGGCAATACCAGGTCTCAACCATCCAGTCGGCCGGGTTGTCTTCCAGGTACAGGTAGGTACGCCACTCCTCCTTGGACGCCTCATTGGGGTCGGGGCGCTTGCGGGACTCGCCCCCGTAGCCGAAGTCAGTGGAGTTGCGGGGCCCACAGTTGGGGCAGGGAACCAGAAGCATGATTGTTCTCTCTCTCGATTTTCTTTGCCGTGGGCTCAGTGGCCGACGGCCGCTGCGCCTTTTTCGCCGACGAGGTTGTCGTGGACAAAGCGCTCGAGCTTGAACGCCTCAATGAGCTTGGGGGTCTGCTGGGTGGCAATGCATTCGGCCATCTGCTCCCCCGAGACCGGCCCGGCTTTGAAGCCGTAGGTGCCCCAGCCAACGTCACACAGGAACCCTTCAACCGGGGTGAATCCCATGATGGGTGAGTAGTCCGGGGTCATGTCGCACAAGCCGGCCCACTGGCGAAGCAGCCGCATCTTGGACAGGCCCGGCATCAGCTCCAGGATGTGACCAGCCAGTCCTTCAGTGAACTCCAGGGACCCACGCACGTTGTAGTTGTTGTACGGGTCGACGGCGGCGCCGAAGACAAGCTCGCCGCGGTCGGTCTGGCTGACGTAGCAGTGGAGCGAACCGCTCACGACCACCGCCGGCAGGAACACCTTGACCGGTTCGGTCACCGCCGCCTGCAGATTGCGGGTGTGGATGGGCAACTTGATGCCAGCCATGTCCGAGATGAGCGATGCCCAACCTGCGGTGCAATTGACCACGATGGGAGCAGAGATATCCCCCTTGTTGGTGCGCACGCCGGTGACTTTGCCCCCGGGGCCTTTGCCCTCGGGGCCGGTGCCGCCTTCGCACAGAATGTCGAGCACTTCGGTCTTCTGGTGCATTTCCACCCCGCGGTGGTCCGCGCCGCGGGCGTATCCCCAGACCACGGCATCGTGTCGAATGATGCCGCCCGGTGGATGGTAGAGCGCACCTTCAATGGGGTGATGGGCGTCGGGCGAGGTGTTGAGGCTGGGAACCAGCTTCTTGACTTCGGCGGCGTCAATGACGCGGGAGTCGATGTTCTGCAGTTTGTTGACTTCGGCCCGCCAGTGCATGGTCCGCAGGGCCGAGTCACTGTGCGCCAGAGTGAGGTGACCGCGCTCGGAGAACATGACGTTGATGTTGAGGTCCGCAGCCATCGTGTTGTAGAGCGTCAACGACCGGTCATAGAACGCCACCCCTTCGGGGGTGAGGTAGTTGGATCGGACGATGGCAGTGTTGCGTCCCGAACCACCGCTGCCCAAATAGGCCTTGTCCAGCACCGCCACGTTGGTGATGCCGTGATTGGTGGCCAGGTAGTACGCGGTCGCAAGGCCGTGCACACCGCCACCGATGATGATGACGTCGTAGGACTTCTTCAGCGGTACTTCACGCCAGACGCGTGGCCACGACTGGCCGGTGGCGCCTTTGGCAATCAGACCGGCGGCCGAATAGCGCGGCGGCTTACTTCCCGCTGCGCTGCCTTTGCCGGTGGTCAGCCCTCGGGCTGATCCGGTGGCGGAGCCCACCGCAGACATGACTGTTCTTTTTATGTCCATGACGGAAGACTACGATTTCAGGTCCATATCGTGAAGTATCGAATAACTCTCGATTGATAGCCGTTCCATATCGTGAAACGATGGGCGCGTGAACCTCAGACGTCTCCGGTACTTCGTGGTGATGGCCGAAGAGCTGCACTTTGGTCGCGCCGCAGAGCGACTGCACATGGCCCAACCACCATTGAGTCAGCAGATCCAACGATTGGAGTCTGAGGTTGGAGCGTTGCTGTTTGAGCGGAGTACCCGTCGCGTTGCTCTGACCGACGCGGGCCGCCACCTTCTCCCCGATGCCCGTCGACTGTTGGCCGACGCCGATGCGCTCACCCGGCGCATGAGTGATCATCGGTCCGGTGACAGCGGCGTCCTGCGACTGGGTTTCGTGGATTCCTCGAGCTTCGAAGTCATGCCGCGGTTTCTCCGTGCGTACCGTTCCACGTGGCCAATGGTCACCTACGAGCTGCGAAGTCTTTCGTCCGATGAGCAATGCCGAGCACTGGTTGAAAGGGAGATTGACCTGGGAATTGGTCGAACCCGCACCGGCGCACCTGAGCAGCGCAAGGCCCTGACGAGCACGGCGTTTCTGAAAGAGGAACTGCTGGTGGCGGTCAGTGAAGATCATCGCCTGGCCAATCAGAAGAGCACCATCCTGGGCCAGCTGGCCAATGAACCACTGATCGGATTTGACCGGCACGTGTCACCGAGCTTGTTCCGCAAACGCGAAGGTCTGTTCTCCCGCCACGGCCTCAGCTACGACACCATCATTGAGGCGACCGAGTACACCACGGTGCTGGGACTGGTTGCCGCCGGTGAAGGAATCGCCATCGTGCCCGCCAGCGTCGGAGCCCTTCAGCTTCCTCACCTGCGCTATGTACGACTGCGCGATCAGGATGCTGAGACGTCACTGGTATTGCTGTCACGTTCGGGCGACGCCAGTCCGCTGGTGGAAAACGCGGCGGCGATGATCGGGCAACTGTTCAGCTCGGATTGCGACGACCCCTGAGCCCGACGACCAGAACGAGGACAACCAGACCCGCTATCGGCGTCACGAGCAGCCACAACCACGACCCGGAATCCGAAGAATCATCGGCGGCGATCTCGGCGCTGGCCTCATCATCGGGAGCAATGGCGTTGGGAGCAGGATCACCAGGCAACGAAATGGGCACCGGAGTTGCGGTTAAGCCGGTGGAGCAACCGGCTCATTGGCGGCCAGTGATTCGGGCACGGTGACCGCGGCCAGATGCTCGGACGCAACGGCGATCACCCGAGGTCCAATAAGAGCACTCACTTCCCGGTTGTCAACTGCGGCAATGACTTCTTCAAACAGGGCGACCTCACGCTCGGGCTGGCGAACCGGAACAATCGGCTCCCCAAAAACCGACGTCAGGATGACGTTGAAGTCGTCAATCTGCGATGCGGTGAACGGCGGGGTCGCCCGCAATGTCGCCCCAGACCCCGGCCGCAATCGTCACTCCACCACTCACCCACCGGTCATCGGCCGAACAATTTCTGAAAGGGCGATGTCGCAACTGGCGATTTCGTTAGAAGTGACGTCATGGTGGTTATGACGACGCGGATCACCCGATGGTTCCCTGCTATTCCAGCGTCTTCAGTTCGGTGGCGGTGACATACATCCAGATCACCACGCTCAAGCCGATCAGTGCGCCCCCCGTCATGGTTGCACTCACCCCAATGCGGCTGGCGGCAAAGCCCAGCAGCAGCGCGCCAAAGGGCATCATGCCCGACTGCACCAGCGCATAGAGACCCATGACCCGACCCATCAGGTGCTCGGGAGTGTTGGCTTGAATGAGGCTCTGGTTCATGTTGATGAAAAAGCCGCCGCACATTCCCATCACAACGGCGAGCACCATGAGCTGGCCATAGTTGGTGGCCAGTCCCATCAGGGCCAACGTTGTGCATCCACCGACCATGGCCCGGATGAAAAGTACGCCCTTGTTCTTCAGACTTCCTCGGCGCATCACGAAAATGGATGTGATCGCCAAGCCCACCCCCATCAGCGCCAGAAGCGGCGCAACCTCTGATGAGCTGCGGCCAAGCTTGCCCTTGACCAACGCCTGCAGTGTCACAAACATCAGCGGGGTCATGATCAATCCGCTGGTACCCAACAGGATGAAAAGCGACCGCAACGACCGCTGCTCCCATACACACCGGTTGCCTTCATCCAACGCCGCTCGCATGGTTGGTCGTTCACCGGTTGGCGCGGTCGAGGTCGGCACCTTGATGGTGATCAGTACCAGGGCGCCGGCCAGCGTGAGGATGGCGAGGTACCAGAAGGCGCCGTCAAAGCCAAACCGGTCACCGACCAGTTTGGCCGTCACCGCCCCACCAATCAGCGACGTGGTCATAGCCAGCGCGCCCAACGCAATGCCACCCAGGAGAAGTTGCGGCGGCAACAGGGCCGGGACCAGGGCTTGGCGCACCGGCTGACCGACCGCAGTTGTCGCGCCAGCCACCAAGGCCGACGCGACCAGCAGACCAACCGTGCCCGCACCATCGCCGAGCGCAAGCGCAGTAATCGCCATCACCGCCACCATGGCCAATTGGGTGGCAATCAACATGTTGCGGCGGTTGAGGCGGTCGGTCCATACGCCGGCGGGCAACAACAGGAACAGGCTGGGGAGCCCCAACATGAACACCACAAGCCCCTGCACCGATTCGTCGCGCTTAAGGCCATCGAGTACCACCCAACCAAACACGAACCGCAGGCTGTTCGCCACAAAGAAGAAGGCCAGCTGGTTCAGCCAGAGCGACCGAAACGCTGGCACCTGCAGCGGCCGATGCGGTGGAGCCTCACCGATCGTTTGTTGAGCCATGCACGGAGAGCGTACTGCTCGGGAATAGGGCGCTCAGCACTTGTGGGCGCGGCACCTCGGTTCTACAATGCGGAACAGGTCCACAATGTGGAACAACCTTTCCCGACCCTCACGCTGCCAACGCAGCGGCTGACATACCCGACCTGAGGCCTGACCAATGACGATTTCTGCCACCCACCAGGAACTGCTGCACAACATTCACTGGGAAGTCATTCCCATGAAGAACCTGCAGAAGCAGAAGGCGTTCATCCCTGCCGGTGAACCGGTGTCGGTCACCTGCTCCCCGGTCAAAGGCCTCAACGAGACCGTTCGGCTGACCGAAGAGTTCCGGGCCAAAGGCCACCCGGTCACGCCCCACTTCGCAGCCCGCATGGTCGAGTCTCGCGAACATCTGGCCGAGTCCATCGCGGCCATTGAAGCAGCGGGCGTGACCAGCCTCTTCTGCATTGCCGGCGACGGCGAAGAACCCGCCGGTCCCTATGCGGACTCGGTGAAGCTGATTGCTGACGTGGTGGAAATCGCCTCGTCGCTCACCCACCTTGGCTTCGGTTCCTACCCGGACGGCCACTCGTTCATCTCCAACGATGACCTTCACACGGCACTTTTCGAGAAGCAGAGCATGATCGAAGATGCGGGCCTCCAGGCGTGGACCAGCACGCAAATGTGCTTCGACGCCGACAACATCCGCACCTGGTTGGAGCAGGAGCGGGCCAACGGCCTCCACGTTCCCGTCTACCTGGGCGTGGCCGGCGCCATCGATCGCGCCAAGCTCATGACCATGGGCATGCGCCTGGGCATTGGCACCTCATTGAGCTTCCTGAAGAAGAACAAATCCACGATGGGCAAACTGCTGGGTGGTGGCTACGACGCCAACGACCTCATTGGCAAACTGGCAGGCGACGCCGAACGGCTCAACATCTCGGCGATTCACGGTTTCACGTTCAACCAGATTGAGAACACCGTGAAGTGGCGCCACGCCACCCTCGCTGGCTGAACCCCACCCGGTTGGCCGTGCTGAACGGCGTCCCAACCATGCCGTGACTTATACCACCTAGGGTAGGCAGGCCCACCACATTCGCGTAATCTGTTTGGACTACAGACCCGTGCGAATCGTGCCGATACTTCCCTTGGTATGCCCGCCCAACCAGCATCGCCCTTTGACCCACCACCCCCGGCGCCCAACGGTCGGCCCGCGCCCGCTGCAACAACGCTGTTCAGCGATCCCGGTGCTGATTCGGCGTCGCAAACGGCGAACGCACACGGCCAGGAAACTCTGCATCCGGTGGACATCGTGGGGCCGTTCGTCTTTGCGCCGGTCATCGCGGGCTTGTTCTGGGGGCAAACCAGTCCGGCGCGGATCATGTTGGTGGTCACCGTGCACATGATCATCACCGCAGTCTTCTTTGTTGCGTTGCTTCTGATCGGCCCGCGGATGAGCCGCCACTCCTATGTTCAGATCGAAGACATGTGGCCGCTCTTCACCGGGGCGCTCGTTGGCAGCGTTCCGTGGATCTTGTGGGTTGACGACGACACCGGCTATGCGCTGTTGGCCCTCACCGTCACCGGGGTACTCGCCAGCGACACCTTGTTCCTGGCGGTTCGGCCCGGCCGCGTCTGGCCATTCCTCGCATCATTTGAAGGAGTGTCGTTTGCCGCGTACCTGCTGTATCGCCGAGCGTGGGGTCCAGCCCTTTTCGTCATCTTGTTCATGCTTCACCTCGTTGGCGGTTACCAGTCGGTGCAGGTGTTGTTGACCAAGCTTCGATCCGAACAGGACGCCAGCGACATCCTGGCCCACACCGACCATCTCACTCGGCTGCAGAACCGGCGCGGGCTGGCTCGGCACCTGGGGCTGGTCAGCCAATCCGCGGTCCCGATGGTGAGCCTGGCCGTGATCGACATCGACAACTTCAAACAGCTGAACGATCGCTACGGCCAGGCCGGCGGCGACGCAATCCTTCAGGCGGTGGCCGAGGAGCTCAGCGCGACGCTCGGCCGCCATTGGTTCCTTTCCCGGACGGGAGGCGACGAGTTCATTGCCATTTCGGTACGCGATCGAGCCTCTTCGCTGGCGCCGAAACTCAGCTCGTTCAATCTGGCCAATGAGCGGGGCCCGGGTTTGTCATCGGTCACACTCAGCGCGGGCATCGCCTACGGACAACCCACCGACGAGTTGGTCAGCGATGCCAGCGCAGCGCTGCAGATTGCCAAGACCATGGGCAAGAATCGGTCGGTCGAGGTGGACAACGTCCTTCGCTCACGGATTCGGGCCGAACGCAAACTGGCATCGAGACTCGAAGGTGCCATTGCATCGGGTGAGATCACCATGTGGGCGCAGCCCATTGTGGAGTTGAGTGGTGGCAGGCCGGTGAGCTACGAACTTCTTGCTCGCTGGCCCCAGACTGACGGCCGCGTCATCGCGCCGAGTGACTTCATCCACCTAGCCGAAGATCAGGGGTTGACCGAAGCGCTGGGCGAGGCGGTGGTTCGCAAAGCGCTCCAGACCCTGGGCCAACTGCCCGACGGGATCTCGGTCTCGGTCAACGTGAGCCCCGTACATTTCGCCAGCCCGAGCTTCAACCCGTTCCTGGAACAGGCGCTTGCCGATGCTCCGGTACCCGTCGCGGCCGAGGCTCTCATCATTGAAGTGGTGGAAAGCGACTTCGACACCGACGATTCGGCGTGGCTCAGCGCCGCCCACAACGTGAGATCTCTTGGCGTGCGGGTGGCGATTGACGACTTCGGCGCCGGCTACTCCTCGCTCGAGCGGCTCATCTCGCTACCGGCTGATCAGGTGAAGCTCGATATCTGCATGATCCAACTCACCGAGACCGAAGCCGGCCGGCATCTCCTGGGGGGAATCGCCGATTTTAGCCGGGACGGTCTTATGACGGTGGTGATTGAAGGCATCGAAACCGAACAACAACGCCAGCGTTTGATCGATGTGGGGTTCACGCTCGGACAGGGCTACCTGTTTGCCCGACCCGCGCCGGTGTCCGACGCCATAGCGGCCCTCAACAGTCGGTCAGATGGACTCGGAGACTATGTGGTGGACCTCACGCCAGCTTCAACGGATCGATGACGGGACCGTCCGCACGTGCGGGCCACCCTCAATCAACGGACCCCAATGTCCATGAGCCGCCAGGCGTGACCGAGCGGCATTGGTGAGCACATCAAAAAAGCCTCCGGTCATGGAGAAGATTGCGCCGACTGGCGAGAACATGGGTTGGGACCAGACTTCGAGATACCGGAACGGTGAGAGATCGCCAAGCGGCTGGATTTTCGGAATCCAGATGGACAGCACCCGGAAAAACTCGTGACGCATGATGCCCATGTACGGAGCGCCGGTGCTCAAGCAGCAGCGCGCCGATAACTCGGCAAACAACCAGCCGAGCATCTCCCGACAAGCTCGGGCGCGCGGCACGATCGCAAGCGTCGTTGCATCCCAAACCGGCTCGTGCTCCGCAACGCCATGCATGCGGCGAAGCTGGCCCAGCGGCAGACCCAGATCAACTTCGGTCTTGGTCGGTTGATCAATGGTGGGCGACCAGGTGGATCGAGCGACGGCCACCGGACCGTCCTGGTCCACGATGGTGACGAAGAGCGCCTCTGATTCATACGGGCCGTACTCTTCGGCCATCCGAGCGGGCGGGTGCTCACCAAAGTCGGCATCGAAGACATCCTGCTCGACCAGGCGGCCCAACGCCCCGGCAAGGCTTTCGCTCCCGCCGACCACCAGCCGGAACTCGCCCTGAGTGGCCGAAACCAGCGGCTCGCCGGTACGCCAAGCTTCGGCCGTCAACCGATGTCCTTCCTGCGCACTGCGTTTGTACGAAACCCGTCGATATGAAACGTCCACAACTCGCTCCAATTACACTCAATGGGGTATGCCCGCCCGGGCGACCGTAACAAAATCGTAGTTGAAGAGTGGCTCACCGGCCACGGAACGCGGTCTTTTTCTTCGTTTCTTCAGTTCTGGCAGCCAATCGACCGCACTCGTCGGTCACGCGTCGGGGTCAATGGTCAAGCCACTAGCGTTACCGGATGCGACCAGACCTGTACCGATTCGACACGCTGAGTCTCCATGCCGGCCAGCGACCTGACCCCACCACCGGCGCCCGCGCCGTCCCGATCTACCAGACGACGTCGTACTCGTTCAACAGCGTTGATGAGGCCGCGGGCTTGTTCAACCTCGAACAACCAGGGCACATCTACTCCCGTATCTCCAACCCAACCGTTGCTGTTCTCGAAGAACGACTTGCCGCGCTGGAAAACGGTGTCGGCGCGGTCTGTACCGCCAGCGGTCAGGCCGCACTCTTCTTGGCCATCGCAACGCTGACCGGTCAGGGTGGCCACATTGTCGCCAGCCGCAACATCTACGGCGGCAGCCATCAAATGCTGAACGTGACGCTGCCGCGGTTTGGCATTGAGACGACCTTCGTGGACCCTCGCGACCATGCAGCCATTGGGGCCGCCATCCAACCCAACACCGCGTTGGTGCTGGCCGAAGTGACGGGTAACCCCGGTCTGGAAGTCCTTGATGTCCCCGCCGTGGCCGACATTGCTCATGCCAGCGGCGTCCCGCTCATGGTGGACTCCACCTTCACCACCCCGTACCTGATGCAACCCATCGAACATGGCGCGGACATCATCATGCATTCGGTCACCAAGTTTCTGGGTGGCCACGGCATTGCGGTGGGCGGCGCGCTGGTGGACGGCGGACGCTTCGACTGGTCCGCCAGCGACCGCCATCCAACCCTGACCGAGCCGTACGTGGGCTACCACGGCATCTCCTTCTCCGACGAGTTTGGGCCGGCGGCCTTTGTTACCCGAGCACGAGCCGAAGGGTTGCGGGACTTTGGCGCCTGCATGAGTCCGGCCAACGCCTTCTACCTGCTGCAGGGGGTCGAAACGCTGCCGGTGCGCATGGCCCGTCACGTGGCGAACGCCGAGAAAGTGGCCCAGGCGCTGGGCGACAACGAGGCAGTGATCTGGGTGAAGCACCCGAGTGTCGCTGATCACCCCGACCATGATCTGGCCCGGAAGCTCCTACCCAAAGGTGCCGGGGCGATTCTCAGCTTCGGCATCAACGGCGGCCGGGCCGCAGGTGCAAAGTTCATCGAGTCGGTGGAGTTGGCCTCCCACCTGGCCAACGTCGGCGATGCCCGCACTCTGGTGCTGCACCCGGCGTCGACCACCCATCAGCAACTGAGTGACCACGATCTGGAAGCCAATGGCATCGGCCAGGAACTGATCCGCGTGTCCGTCGGACTGGAAGATCCCGACGACATCATCGAGGACTTCGCCTATGCGCTCCGCGTCTCGCAGAAGGGTCTCTGATGGGCGTCCTTGCCTTGTCCAACGGCACCGAGCTGAACGTGGCACTTGGCGGACGGGCGGACCTGAGCGGTGACGATCCCGTCGTCGTTCTGGTGCATGGCGCCGCCATGGACCGCACCGTCTGGCAGATGCAGACCCGCTACCTGGCCTTTCACGGTTACCGGGTGATTGCGCTTGACCTGCCCGGCCATGGGGGCACCCCGGGTGAGCTTCCCGCAACGGTCGAGGAGTACGCCACCTGGCTCGCCGCAACCCTTGAAGCGCTGCCGGTCGATGGGCCGGTCCATCTGGGCGGACACTCGCTTGGGTCGTTCGTGGCCCTGGAGGTTGCCGCTCAACGACCAGAACTGGTGGCCGGACTTTTGCTGTTTGGCATTGCCGAGGCCATGCCCGTGCATCCCAAGCTGTTGGAAGCGGCCGAAGCCAACGATCCGCTGGCCGGTCAGTTGATGAGCGGTTGGGCCTTGGCCACCGACTCCAAAGTCGGGGCGCATCCAAGCCCGGGCGGGTCAATGGTGGGTGGAACCCAGGCGCTGATCGAGCGCGCCGATTCGGGCGTTCTGGCCAACGACCTCAAAGCGTCGAGCGGGTATTCCCGTGCTCTGGATGCAGCGCGTAAGGTCACCGCGCCAACGACGGTCATCCTGGGGGCCAACGACAAGATGACCCCGGTTCGGGCGGCAGCTCCGTTGCTTGAAGCGCTGCGAGAAGGAGGGGCCGAGGTGACCGAGGTGGTCATCCCCAACTGCGGCCACATGATGACGCTGGAAGCCCCGGACCAACTTCGCTCCATCCTGAAGACCGCCCTTCCGTAAAGATCAGTGCTGCCCCAACATTCGATGCTGCGGTAAAGCTGCTCGGGCGGCGGTCAGCCCAGCTCGGTTCCAACAATGGACGCAAAGCTCACGCACTCGCCCGGGCGTCCACCCAGGTTGTGGGTCATGCCCAGAGTTTTGCCTTTGTCAACCGACAGGATCTGCCGGTCAGCGGGTGCCTCTTTGCGCAACTGCAACCAGCATTCAAACAGCATGCGCAGGCCGCTGGCCCCGATGGGATGCCCAAAGCTCTTCAGGCCGCCGTCGGGGTTGACGGGCAACTCGCCGTCAAGGTCGAAGGTCCCGGACAACACGTCCTGCCATCCTTCGCCACGCCCGGAGAACTGCAGGTCTTCCATCAGCACCAGTTCGGTGGGAGTGAAGCAGTCGTGTACTTCGGCCATGGCAATCTCGGTGCGGGGATCGGTCACCCCGGCCTGCTTGTAGGCGTCTTCGGCGCACCGGGCAACTTCGGTGAAGGTGGTGTAGTCGTAGTCCGGGTCCAGCGGTCCCGCACCTGGTCCCGACGTGAACGCCAGGGCCTTTACATAGAGCGGATTGTCGGTGTACTTGTGGGCGTCTTCGGCCCGGCACAGGATGGCGGCTGCGGACCCGTCGCTGACGCCGGAGCAGTCGAAGATGCCCAGGTCCCCGGCGATGAGCGGAGCATTGCAGATCTTCTCCATGCTCACTTCCTTCTGGAACTGGGCTCGGGGATTGCGGGCTCCGTTGTAGTGGTTCTTCCACGCAATGCGGGCCATGACCTCTTTCATCTGGTCCCGATCCACGCCGTACTTTTTCCCGTACGCCGGCGCCAGCAGCGAGAACGAGGCCGGCGCGGTGATGGCTGCTTTGGTGCCATCGTCAGGAACCGGTGTCCCCACCAGACCGGACATGCCATTGTCTTTGAGCTTCTCCGCGCCGATGGCCATCACCACATCAAACGCGCCGGACGCTACCGCGTAGGCCGCGTTGCGAAACGCCTCAGATCCGGACGCGCACATGTTCTCCACGCGGGTCACCGGCTTGTAGTCGATCTTGAGCGGCTTGCTGATGGTCAGCCCGGACGTGCCCGAACTCAACGTGCCAAACCAGAACGCGTCCACGTCGTCCTGGCTGATGCCGGCCGAGTCGTAGGCCGCGTGCGCCGCCTCGATGATCATGTCGTCGATCGATTGATCGAAGTGCTCACCAAACCTGGTGCACCCCATCCCGACAATCGCTACCTGATCTTTGATTCCTCGTTGTCCCACTGCTCTGCTCCTTGTTCGTATTTGCGGCGCTCAGCCGAAGCGTTGCACGCAGCCATGTTGGGGCCCGGTTGCACAGCCTTCGTTCAATTGGGTTGGGGTCCCTATCGGACCGGGGTGGCTTTCCAGAAATAGTTGTGGACGCCGTCGGCGGTCAGCATCCGGCGAAATGTCATCCGGACCCGCATGCCGATCTCCACTTCATCGGCGGCCGCGTCGGCAAGTTGTGAGGTGAACCGTCCCCCACCGTCAAAGTCGATGACCACCGCAATGGTCGGCGGAGACGGTGAGAAGGCGAGACGGTCGATGGTGAAGGTGGCGACGGTGGCTTCGACGTCGGCCATGGGCACCATCTCCATGTCATCGACGGCACCGCCCTTCACCGACACTCGCTGCGGGGGCAGGTGGATGGTCCCGGTGCTGCGGTCTCTGGATCCCATGAACGCAAATTTCCACTCGGTGTTCCGCTCCGATGGTGGGCCGGCGGGGGCTGCCGGGTCGGGGCGACGGGGAGGTTCACGGTCCAGCCAGCCACGCCAGGTCAAAAACTTGGCGTAGTCCAGGCTGTCGTTGCCCTGCGCGGTCTGGGCCGACACCTTCTGGGCCGGGGTGTAGTTGGCAATGGCGTCGGTGGTGCGGAAGATGGTGACGTCGCAGCCATCGGCCAGCGTGATCAACATGATGGTCTCGTTGGGCGAGGCCGAGTCCAGCGTGTTGGCCAGTGACAGCAATGACTGCGCGCTGCCCACATTGCCGATCTTGGCGGTGAGGTCTTCGGCCATCGGCACGGCGCTCATGCCGGCGGCACCGGCGCCACTTCGCACCGCCCGGGAGTGGAGGCCGCTGATGATGACCTTGTCCATGTCCGCAGCGGACAACTCGGTGTCTTTGAGAATCTGGGTGACGGCTTCGGTGATCAGCGACTGGTAGACCGACTCGCCAAAGCGTTCCTCCCACACTCGGGAGTACTCCCACCCGGGCGAGCGCCAGCGGTCCAGGAACTCGTGGGTGGCAGAGGAGCTGCCGATCCACTCAGCGATAACCGGGGCGTCCGTTTCGGACCCGATCATGACGGCTGCGGCCGCGTCCCCGAGTTGCGCTTCGTCGCTGCTGCCGGGACGACCGGTGCGAACGTCGGCGGCGGTGATCAGCACAGGGCGGCGATCGTTGAGGGCCGCGTTGAGTGCGCCCGAGGTTGACCGAACCGACCCAGCCATGTCGCTGGCGAAGACCGATGACGGATAATTCAGCGCTGCGTGAATGGCGTTGGCGTTGGTCTTGTCCAGATAGGGCGGGGTGACTGAGCTGAAGTAGACGGCTGCGGGCGTAGGCGCATCGAAGGATTTGAGCGCCAGCCGGGCCGCTTCAACCGACATGGACGTGGCGTCCTCGTCATACCCGGCGACCGCGCGGGATCCTTTGCCTCCGCCGGAGCCGAGCGCTGCGCCAATGACGGACCGTTGCAGCCGGTAGTACGGCACGTGCGTTCCGTAGCCAAGAATCCCCCTGGTCACCAACGTCGCTCCCCTGATCGTCCAGTTTCCTCCAGCGTAGTTGGCCGACGTTCGGCGGCTTGACGGCACGCGCCGCGGGGTCAGTCCTGGACGTTGCTACTGCGGGCGTCGTCGTGCTTGAGCACTTCGGCTTTGGCTGCTTCCCATTGGTCCGCTGGCCGCACATCATCAGCGCCGAGTGCCGCAACGGCGTCCGCATCCGGCACTACCCGCTCCACGACCTCGAGCACCTTCGGGCGCACTTCGGCCGGGGTCAGAAGAATCGAACCGTCGTCCCGACGTTCGGCCAGAAAGTAGCTGTCCTTCTCCACGCCCAATCGGGCCAGTGAGACCCGCCTCCTCCCGTCGGTTTCAAGTAGATGTGACATTGGTGCAAGTGTACCACTGTCACAAACTCCGCGTCGAGCTTGCGTTCCCCTACCCCGAGTGGCATCTTCGTTTATTCAGACAGTTGGCGTAACAGTAGGACCGGCGAGAGGACCGAAGGCGAAGATGACGTTGCTGTGGTCAGAACGGGCGCTTGACGGCCTGCGGCGCGCCCGGACCGATCCAGGCGGAAAGGCGTACGACCGCCTGGTGCATCGAATCGCCCGGTTGGAAACCGACCCGGCGACCTTCGATGCGCTCGACGGCGTCACTGTTCGCGAGCAGTCCCCGTCTCTCAATGCCGGGCCCCTTCGGGCTCATGTCATGGAAGCTGATGTCGGGCACGTCTTTGTGCTGCTCTAGCGGCTTGAGCTTGATTCCGAAGATGTCTGGATTCTGGAGGTTCGCCACGGCCAATGAGCAACGACATGCAGAACACCATTGACACCACGTCGGTGCGGTGCGCCGCTTACTCCCCCGACGGCGACACCCTCATCACCACCAGCCGCGACAACACCGCCCACGTCTGGAACACAACCGCCTGAGAAACCACCCACACCATGGCGCACCTGTCCGGCGGGTTCGCCTCATGGTCCAGTGATCAGAGGCTCATCGCCGTGAGTGGCAACGCCTGGCGTTGGGTGCGGGTCGCCTTGTACGAGATACCGCACGCGGCGCCTTGCCGATAGTTCCTCCGGTCACCGAGTCCCGTCTCGGGGTCAACCCCGCCCTCGGTGTTGCCGGGGGCGACTATCCCGAATAGGTGATGTTTGAGGCACCGTCGCTTGATGGATGCAGACCGAATCATGGGGAGACCTACCCAATCACCCGTAGGTGGTTTGAGCTGGGACCGACGACTTGTTAACTGAGATTTGCCGCACGACGCGGTAGGTACACGAACCCACCCATCATTGGAGAGAAATACATGAAGACTCGTTTGTTCGGAGCAACGGCCCTTGCGGCACTGCTGTCGCTCTTTGCGACCGGGCTGGCCGCAGCGCCGGCTTCGGCCACTTACGGCAACGGCTACTCCAGCGGCACGCACTACTCATCGAGCAACTACTCCAGCTCGTACTCCTACCCATCGAGCTCCAGCTACTCCAGCTCGTACTCCTACCCATCGAGCTCCAGCTACTCCAGCTCGTACTCCTACCCATCCAGCACCAGCTACTCCAGCTCGTACTCGTACCCATCCAGCACCAGCTACTCCAGCTCGTACTCCTACCCATCCAGCACCAGCTACTCCAGCTCGTACTCCTACCCATCCAGCACCAGCTACTCCAGCTCGTACTCGCACCCATCCAGCACCAGCTACTCGTACTCGTACCCATCGAGCACCAGCTACTCGTACCCATCCAGCACCAGCTACTCGTATTCGCACCCATCGAGCACCAGCTACTCCTACTCGTACCCATCGAGCACCAGCTACTCGTACCCATCGAGCACCAGCTACTCCTACTCGCACCCATCGAGCACCAGCTACTCCTACTCATACCCATCCAGCACCAGCTACTCCTACTCGTACCCATCCAGCAGCACCAGCTACTCGCCCAGCAGCAACTGGTCCAGCTACCTGTCAGGCCACGGCCAACCGGTGAAAGCCCCAGCCGTGATGCCAGAACCCACTCATGCGCCTGCACCAGTTGTGGTCGAGCCCGTTGAACCGAAACCAACGGCGATTCCTCCAACGCCGGTTCCTCCAACGCCGGTTCCTCCAACGCCGGTTCCTCCAACGCCGGTTCCTCCAACGCCGGTTCCTCCAACGCCGGTTCCTCCAACGCCAACACCAGCACCAGCCGGCGACTGATACCACCTTCACGATTCGCCCGGGTGTTGGGATCCTCAGGGAGACCACCCCGGGCGTTCTGCGTTTTGTCTCCTAGTTGATGGAGCGAAGGAAGACGCCCGACCGGACCTTGGGGGTGAAGTAGGTCGACTTTGGGGGCATGGTCAGACCGGCGTCGGCCACCACGAACAGGTCTTCCATGGTCAGGGAGGGCACGACGAAGGCGACACCGCCATCGGTGTCCACCATCTGCTCCAGGCGGTCGCAGTGCTGATCACCGGAAACGGTGTTCAACCGCGGGTCGCTCCCCGGAGCCGAGATGCCCAGCATCGGGGCCAGGATCTCGTCCTGGAGGCGAACCGGATCCAGCGCAGCCAGCGGATCAGCGGGCGCCTCGCCCAGATCCACCAGGTGCCAGTGGCCTTTGGCATAGAGGCCCAACTGGCCTCGGTTGGGCTGGGGCGCCGTTTCACTCCTGGTCACCGTGAAGGTCTCTTTGACTTTGCCAACCAGAGCGCCAGCCTCATCCACGCTCAGGCCGGTGACCACTCGGTTGAATCCCAGAAGGAGCAGAGCATCGTCGGGAGACAGCACCGAGAGCATCCGGTCTTCTCCGTGTGCGGTGCCGTTGCCTCTTTTCACTGCCAATGCAGCGGCGGCGCGGTGGTGACCGTCGATGATGTAGGCCGGCCGCGTACGCAGTGCTTCGATGAGCGGGTCCACGAGTTGAGGGTCGGTCATGCGCCACACCACCTGTTCGATGGTTCCGTCGTCCCACGCCAGAATGGGATCAGACTTTCGCCCTTCGCGAATCAACGCCTTCACCGTTTGATCCGAGCGAAACGTCAACGCAATTGGGCTGGACGAGTGACCTACGCCGAGCAGGTGTTGGCCCAGCAGTTCGGCTCGGGCCCCCCGGATCTGCTCATGGGCTTTGATGGAACCTTCGGCGTAGTCGGTCACCGACGCCTCACAGACGATGCCGGTCTGTCGATGGTCCCCCGCCGCGATGCGGTACAGGTACAGCGACGGCTCGTCGGCCTCGTTGAAGGCGCCGTCGGCAAGGAGCGCTTCCAGCACCTGACGGGCTGCGGCCACCAGCGACTCGTTGTCGGTCGGGGCGCCGGGCGGTTCGTCTTCCGGGGCGCGGGTGACGTTGAGATACGAGTACGGATTGTCGATGCGAAACTGCCGACGCTCAGGCGTGCTCAGCGAGTCGTAGGCCGGCGAGGGGACCCGGTCCAACCAGGCCGGATCCACCGTCCGGCCCCGGAAGGCGTGAATCTCAACCATCAGTCCACACCACACATTCGAGGCCGAGTATTTCGGGGACCGCGCTGAGTCTGTCAAGGACAGCATCGGTTGGGCAGGGATCAACACCGATGATGGCCACTGCGGCCCGTCCACCTCGAAAGACTTCGTTGCGCATCTGCTGCACGTTGATGCCGGCCTGACGCAGGATCTCAAATACCTGAGCCAGGACCCCCACCTCGTCGCGGTGACGGACGGTGATCAGCGCAGCGCCCACCTGCTGGTGCTCCATATTCACGCAATTGATGATCTCGCCGCGGGCGAAGGCCTCGATGACCTCCACGGTGCCAGCGGCCACCGATCGCTGCGCCTGGTCGGTTGATGCACCAACGTGGTGACTGCCCACCACCCGGGGGTGCGAGGCAAGTTCAGAGACGAAGTCACCGGTGCCGCCAGAAGGTTCGTTGGGATACACATCCAGCCCGGCCCGGAGCCCAGTGGTGTTGAGCGCGTGGAGCAATGCATCGCCGTCCAAGGTCGATCCGCGTGACGTGTTCAGCAGGATGGCGTCGGGCTTCATGGCGGCCAGGAACGTCGCGTCCACCAGCTGGTCGGTCTGGTCGCCGCCGGGAACATGCACCGAGACAATGTCCGCCCGGGCCAGCAGCTCGTCCTGAGTGGCAACCAACTCCACGCCGATGGTGGCAAGCTCAGCTTCGGCCTCGGCCGAGCGTCCCTGCCGGTGAAGGCCAATCACCCGGAGGTCAAAGCCGACGGCACGGCGCGCGACGGCCCGTCCAATCGCCCCCAGACCAATGATGCCCATGGTCTTGCCGGCCACGCCGTCGGCCTTCTTGTACTCGCTCTTGTTCCACTGTCCGGCCCGCAGATCGGTGGCTCCATCAACGATGCGCCGGTCGATGGCCAGGAGCAGGGCCATGGTGAGCTCGGCCACCGCCACCGCATTGCGACCCGGCACATTGCAGACATACACGCCGTTGGCGGCTGCGGCGGACACGTCGATGGTGTCGGTGCCAGCGCCGGCTCTGACCACCATTGCCAGGCGGTCCGCGGCTTCGACAACGTCGGCGGTGACCTTGGTGCTTCGGACCACAAGCACATCAACGCCGACCACATGCGCCGCCAGATCCTCTACGCTGAGCGAAGGATCTACGGTCACGGTATGGCCGGCAGCGCGCAGCGGCGCGAGTCCTGACTCATCAACACTGTCAGCGAATAGCACGTGCATGATGACCGTCCTTTTTGATGTCGGTTCAGTAGAGCGCCCGCGGGTCAGATGATCCCGGGCCCGTGGACCTGTCGGCACAGATTCGTGGTCCATGTGGGGTTGCGGCAGTGTTCCACCATACGGTACTGTTCCACCATGTGGGACGCTGCCTCCGAGGTCACCGTATCACCCGCACCTTCGGCCAGACCAAAATCTGACTGACCAAAACTGATTCAAGCATCAAGGTTGGACCGCCGAGAGTGGAAGCAATGACGGTGGCCCAGGACATCTCACCAACAAACAGGAGCAAGCCATGAGCGAAGACGCCGCAGCGCCCGAGGGCGAAGAAGAGGAGATCATCCTCGCCGACCTCAACGACGAAGACCTCACGCTGCAAATGCATGATGATCTCTATGACGGCTTGAAAGAAGAGCTGGTCGAAGGCACCAACATTCTTCTGAGCCGCGGCTGGGGCGCCGACAAGGTCCTCAACGACGCCCTCGTCGAAGGCATGCGCATTGTGGGCATCGACTTTCGCGGCGGCATTCTCTTTGTCCCCGAAGTCCTTCTGGCCGCCAACGCCATGAAGGCCGCCATGGCCATCCTTCGGCCCCTGCTGGCCGAGACCGGGGCGGAGCCCATGGGCAAGATCGTCATCGGCACCGTCAAAGGCGACATCCACGACATTGGCAAGAACCTGGTGGCCATGATGCTCGAAGGTGCCGGCTTCGACGTGATCGACCTGGGCATCAACACCGACGTGGACGCGTTTCTTGCGGCGCTTGAAGAGCACCAGCCCGACCTGCTTGGTATGTCTGCGTTGTTGACCACGACCATGCCGTACATGAAAGTTGTCATCGACACGCTCGTTGAAAAAGGCCTGCGCGACACCTACAACGTCATCGTTGGTGGGGCGCCGCTCAATGAAGAGTTCGGCGAAGCCATTGGCGCCGACGCCTACTGCCGAGACGCCGCCGTGGCCGCCGAAACGGCAACCGCACTGGTTGCTGCTCGTCGCGCCGCCGCTGCCTGATTCGGAGACCTGACTGTGGCTCCAACCGTTACGGCGTCACCCCCGTCAGGGACGCTGATTCTCGGGTGTGGCGCGCTGGCCAAAGAACTCCTGGCCATTGTTGAGCTGAACCAGCTGGACCACGTCACCGTTGAATGCCTTCCGGCCATCCTGCACAACCGGCCGGACAGGATCGTGCCCGAGCTTGCCGCCCGCGTGGAGCGGGCTCGTGAGACCTTCGACCAGATACTGATTGGCTACGCCGATTGTGGGACCGGGGGGTTGCTTGACGTGTTCTGTGAAGAACAGAACCTGACCCGGCTGCCCGGCGCTCATTGTTATGAGTTCTTTGCCGGTCACGACCGCTTCATGGAACTGCACGAGCGGGAGCTCGGCACCTTCTATCTGACCGACTACCTGACCACCCATTTCGAACGGTTGATCTGGGAGGGGCTGGGCATCGCCAAACACCCTGAACTCTTCGACATGTACTTCGGCAACTACAAACGCCTGGTGCTGCTCTCTCAGGTGCCCAACCCCAGGATCGCTGCGGCCGCCCAAGCGATCGCGGACCGCATGGGCCTGGCGTTCAGCCATGAGCCAACCGGATACGGCGAACTCCGGGAATCGATCGTCGACTTCACCCCGTCCCGCAACCCGCGCTCCCAGGAGGTCTCGGCATGAGCCGTCGCCGAAATCGAAACGAACTGACCACGATCTTCTGGCGGGACATCCCGGCTCAGGTGACCGCGCAGGTGGGCGCCACCCGCGAGCAGGCCCTCATGCCAGACCGCTTCCAGGTCGCCATCGACCGAGCCGCTGCGGTCGCCGGTCTCACCTCCACCGACGATTACGTGAACGAGTGGCGCAAAGTCAGCGAGCCGCTGGCCAGCGAGGACGCCGCCACCGAAGCCCAGGCCCGCGCGGACGCGCTGACCACCGAATACTCCGAAGAACGACTCGAAGCGCTGGTGTGGACCGGCGGAGCCAAAGACAACGCCACAACCGAACACCCCCAACAAGAAGACTGAGCATGACTGACACCATTCTTTCCTCCGCCACCAAAGAAGTGGTCATTGGCTTCGGCCGACCTTTCGTCATGATCGGCGAGAAGATCAACCCCACCGGTCGCAAACTCCTGGCAAAGGAGATGAAGGAAGGCAACTTCAATCGAGTGGAGAAAGACGCTCTGGCTCAGGTGGCCGCCGGCGCCCACATGCTCGACGTGAACGCGGGCATCCCGCTGGCTGACGAACCGGCGCTGCTCACCAGGGCCATCGAACTGGTACAGACCGTCACCGACGTCCCACTGTGCATCGACTCATCCATCATCGAAGCACTCGAAGCCGCCATCAACGTGTACAAAGGCAAGCCGCTTGTCAACTCGGTGACCGGCGAAGACGAGAGCATGGAACGGGTCCTGCCCTTCGTCGCCAAGCACGGCGCAGCTGTGGTGGCCATCTCCAACGATGACACCGGTATCTCCGAAGACCCCGACGTGCGCTACGCCGTGGCCGAAAAGATCGTCAACCGCTGCTCGGACTACGGCATCCCCAAAGAAGACGTGGTCGTGGACCCCCTGGTGATGCCCATCGGCGCCATGGGTACCGCGGGCCGTCAGGTGTTCCAGCTGGTGCACCGCCTCCGCACCGAGCTGGGCGTCAACACCACCTGCGGCGCATCGAACGTGAGCTTCGGTCTACCCAACCGTCACCAGGTCACCGGGTCCTTCCTGGCCATGGCGATTTCGCACGGCATGACCTCGGCCATCATGAACCCGATGCACACCGAGGTGAAGGCGTGCATCATGGCTGCCGACGTGCTCAACAACCAGGACGCCAACTGCGCCGCATGGATCAAAGCGTTCCGCGAACCAACGCCCGAAGGCGAAGGCGCCCGCGGTGCTCGCGGCGGCCGTCGCCGTCGCCGTGGCTGAACGCCGCTCCCTCATTCTCACGCCCATGACCGAGCAGCACAAAATCGTCTTCACCCCGTCAGGGCTGTCCGGCGAGGTTCCCGCGGGCACCACCGTGCTTCACGCCGCCCGCGAGTTGGGCGTCGACGTTGACTCGGTATGTGGTGGACGCGGCCTGTGCGGTCGATGCCAGATAACGCCGGTGGATGGCGAGTTCCCCAAGTGGGGCATCAGCGCCACCGCAGTGAGTCTCAGTCCGTGGGGCGGACTCGAACAGAGCTACAAAGGCAAGCGCCCCATTGAAGACGGCAACCGACTTGGGTGTGGCGCCATGATCCACGGTGACACCGTGATCGATGTGCCGCCGGAGTCTCAGATTCACAAACAGTTGGTCCGCAAGGAAGTCAACGTTGAGGACCTGGAGCTCGATCCCGCCATCACGCTGAACTTCATCGAGATTGAACACTCCGTGCTTACCGAAGGTGACCCGGTTTTGGATCGGGTGGCGCAGGCGCTGGCCGCGGACTGGCAACTCGCCAGGCCGACGGCAACCCCGAAGGTCCTGCGCATGCTGCAGGCCGCCATCGTTGGCGCCGAAGGCCGCATGACGGTTGCGGTTCATCAGCCGCTTCCCGTGGACGATCATCCCGCCCAACCGCCCCGCATCCTGGCCGCATGGGCCGGCTACGTGGACACCGCGGTGGGCATGGCCGTGGACATTGGCTCCACCACGATCGCCGGTCACCTCATCGACCTGAACTCCGGAGAAATCCTGGCCACCGCCGGGCGCATGAATCCTCAGATCCGGTTTGGCGAAGACCTGATGAGCCGGGTCTCCTACGTGATGATGAATCCCGGCGGAGATGCAGAACTTGAGACCGCGGTCCGGACGGCGCTTGACGAACTTCTGGGCGAGCTGGTGGAGACCGCCAACGTTGACCGCAGCCATGTGCTCGATGTTGCCCTGGTGGGCAACCCGATCATGCACCATCTGCTCCTGGGCCTGGATTCGGTCCCGCTTGGTCAGGCCCCGTTCCCACTGGCGACGGCCGAAGCGGTCAACGGCATGGCGTCCGACGTGGACATTGACGCACCGGCCGCCATGTGGGTTGGCCCCTGCATCGCCGGCCACGTGGGTGCAGATACCGCCGCAGTGATTCTTTCGGAGAAGCCGTACGCCAGTGAGCGGGTCTCGCTTCTGATCGACGTTGGCACCAACGCCGAAATCGTCCTTGGGAACAGCAGTCAGCTGTTTGCCGCATCCAGCCCCACCGGGCCGGCGTTTGAAGGCGCGCAGATCTCGGCCGGTCAACGCGCCACGGCCGGCGCCATCGAACGAGTCAAGATCGACCGCGCCACCATGGAGCCGGCATTCAAAGTCATTGGCTCTGACCTCTGGTCCAACGAGCCCGGCTTTGAGGAGGCGACCCAGGGCCGAACCAAGCCCGGCATCACCGGCATCTGCGGCTCCGGCATCATCGAAGTGATCAGCGAGATGTACCTGTCCGGCGTCATGGACCAGAACGGCGTGATCCTCGGATCGAATGCCGAACGCACACCCCGCATCGTGGCCGACGAACGAACATTCAGCTACCACCTCCATGGCGACATCCACGTCACCCAGGCCGACGTCCGCGCCATCCAGTTGGCCAAAGCCGCGCTGCGGGCAGGCATCGATCTGCTGCTCGAACATGCCCAACTCACAACGGTGGACGAAATAAAACTGGCGGGGGCCTTCGGCGCGCACATCGACCCCACCCACGCCATGGTCCTGGGTCTGATTCCAGACTGTCCGGTCAATCAGGTCAGTGCCGTGGGCAATGCCGCCGGATCCGGCGCCGTCCGAGCCCTGCTGTCCCGCAGCCAACGCCGCGAGATCGAAGACGTGGTGGACCGAGTCACCAAGATTGAAACCGCCATCGAGCCCCGCTTCCAGGAACTCTTCATCGCCGCCATGGCCTTCCCGCACACCACCGCCGCCACCCCCAACCTTTCGACTCTGGTGGACCTGCCCGAGCGGCAGGCGTCCGCCCAACCCACCCGTCAACGGGGCCGTCGCCGGCGAGCCACCAATTCTCAGGAGAGCAACGATGTCTGAACCAACTGCAACCGATACCGGTTCCGAGTCCGGCGGTCGCCGAGGCCGTCGATCCGGGGGTCGGGCAGGTCGGGCGGCCGCCCGCGCCGCCACCGCCATCGAACGAGTCCCGTACCTGACCCGCACCATGAAACCCATGGAAGTTGTCAGCGACGAAGGACTCTCCATCATCGAAGAGAACGCCGAGCGGATATTGAGCGAAGCCGGTATCGAGTTCCGAGACTTCCCCGAGGCTCTGGAGTTGTTGAAAAGCCACGGCTGCGACATCGACGGTGAACTCGTCCGCTTCCCCAAAGGCCTGTGCCGCTCACTCATTGCCGAACACGCCCCTTCGATCTACACCCAGCACGCTCGCAACCCGGCCAACAACGTGCAGATCGGTGGCATGCACACCGTGTTTGCTCCCAACTACGGATCGCCGTTTGCCTTCGACCTGGACAACGGTCGCCGGTACGCCACCATCGAAGATTTCCGGAATGTGGTGAAGTTGGCGCAGCACAGCCCGTACCTGCACCTCACCGGCGGCACCGTCGTGGAGCCCACCGACATCGCGGTCAACAAGCGTCACCTCGACATGGTGTATTCGCACATCAAGTACGGCGACAAGCCGTTCATGGGATCGGTCACCGCTCGCGAAAACGCGGTGGACTCCATCGAGTTGGCCCGCATGGCCTTTGGCGGCGACCTTCAGGACCGCACCGTGATGAGCAGCCTGATCAACGCGGCCTCGCCCATGGTGTGGGACGCAACGATGTTGGGCGCGCTGACCGAATATGCCAAAGCCAACCAGGCCTGCATCGTGTCGCCGTTCATCCTGGCCGGCGCCATGTCCCCCACCACCGTTGCCGGCGTTGCCACCCAAACCCTGGCCGAAGCCATGGCCGGCATGGCCTACGCCCAGATGGTTCGACCCGGTGCACCGGTCGTCTTCGGTTCGTTTGCCAGCTCCATGAGCATGGCCACCGGTGCCCCGACCTTCGGCACCCCCGAACCTGCGCTGGTCCTCTACACCGTGAGCGCACTGGCTCGCCGGCTCGGTGTCCCGTTTCGCTCCGGCGGTTCGCTCTGCGGATCGAAGCTGCCGGACGCGCAGGCCGCGTATGAGAGTGCCAACACGCTGATGCCGACGGTGCTTGGGGGCGTGAACTTCTGTCTGCATGCCGCAGGCTGGCAGGAAGGCGGACTGTCGTTCGGCTTCGAGAAGTTCATCATGGACGTGGACCAACTGGGCATGATGCACACCTTCGTCAACGGCGTGGGTATCGACGAGAACAATCTGGCGTTGGATGCTCTGATGACCAACGGCCCGGGCCAGCACTTTCTGGGCTCAGCTCACACGCTCGCCAACTTCGAGACCGCCTTCTACCGTTCTGACGTGGCCAACAACGACAGCTTCGAACAGTGGGAGATCGACGGCGGCCTGGACACCGCCCAACGCGCCAATCAGATCTGGAAGCAACAGCTGGCCGAGTACGAGGCGCCGCCTTTGGACAGCGCCATCGACGAAGAAATGCTGGCCTATATGCAACAACGCAAGGACTCCATGCCCGACGCCTTTGGCTGATCTGTCCCTCCGGGGGACGATGCGCTCACTCCGTTCGCTGGCTCGCAGCGCCCATCAGCAGGCTGCGTGCAACGCTTCGGGCGAGCGGACGCGAGTCCGAACA
>Ga0114957_1000735_pt1 | contig 40319 bp, 29 predicted proteins | sample BantaG_FD_87175 | JGI IMG/M metagenome (GOLD analysis project Ga0114957, IMG submission 87175) | Marine algal microbial communities from Bantry Bay, Ireland - BantryBay_4 metaG | ecosystem: Host-associated > Algae > Red algae > Unclassified | place: Bantry Bay, Ireland | collected 2014-11-21
ACCGCGTTAACGGTTTCTTTGATCGATTCCTCGGTCCCGCTCTCGGCCGCTTCGCGGATTTTCAGGACGTCTTGTTCGACGCCATCGAGGAACATTTGCACGTCCTCGGGATCATCGAAGGCTTCGCTGATGGCTCCGGTGCACGAGTGGATGACGGAACGGAGAATGAACTTCTCCTTAACGATGGAGAGGTGGGACTCGAAGTGAGCGGCGGTGGGGGCGTAGGTATAAATCTCGGTAATGGCCGCGGGCCCGCCCATCCCTTCAAGGAGGCCGCGGTCCATGAGGAATTGATTGAGCGAAATTAATTCCACTGGCTTATTGTCCTCAAAGTGGCTGGTGAGAACCTCGAAGAGCTTGCCGTGGGATGGCATGTAAAAATGGCTGGGCGTCAGGTGTTCCTCGATCGCTTTTCCGATGTATTCTTCGGGATCCTGGAGCATCGACGAGAGGAGGCTTTTCTCCGGTCCGATGGCGTGGGGTGGGGCTGAGACCGAGCTGTCCTTTTTTTCCTTGGGCGCTTCTTGGAGCTTTGGTCCCCGGGGCTTAAAGAGTTCTTGTGGGTCAGCCATTAGGGGAGAGTGTCGAAGAGTTCTGCGGGGGGCAATTCCAGACCGAATTAAGATCGCTGGGTGGGAATAAGCATAACAAGTGGTCGGTTTACTGACTGGTTATCCTTGTAGAACGCTGTTCCATAAGGCCTTTAGCTTCGCCGAGAAGGAATAGGGATCCTGTGAGTAAGGTGGGAATAGCTTTCTTTGAAGAGAGCTCCAAGGCTTCAGGAAGAGAATTGTGGACGTTATGCGTGAACCCGCTAATGAGATCCGTGTGAGATGTCGGAGGGAGTCCTCGGGCTGAGTTCACCGGGACGAGGTGGAAGTGGTCCGCGACCTCGGAGATGATGCGAAGAACATCGCCGACCTCCTTATCCTCGACGGCCCCAAAGATGACCTGCGCTTTTTGTTCGCCGTATTTCTCCTTCCACGTTTGCACGAGGGTCATTGCGGCATGAGGGTTGTGAGCAGCATCGAGAATGAGGGGGGCGGAGTGGTGAAAGGGTGTCGTTTCAAGAACCTCAAAGCGGCCCGGCCAGCGCAGGTTAGAGAAAGCGTGCTGCACGACATCGAAACTAAGATGATGACCTGCGGCGGCAATGGTCTCGCAGGCGAGTGCGGCATTCATCCGCTGATGGGCTCCTGCGAGTGAAATGTGATATCCCAGAAGAGGTTCGGTGATAAAGGAGAGGGGAGCTTGCGCCTGATTGGCGACTCGCTCGATCTCGATCTGAGCCTCCGGTTCTTGGGGTGAGGAGAGAAGAGGCTTCCCATGCAGAGCGATTCCGGCTTTTTCGGAAGCAATTTCGGTGAGCGTGGAGCCGAGCCACTTGGTGTGATCCAGCGCGATCGGGGTAAGTGCGCAGATGTCGGCAGGGACGGCTGTGGTCGCGTCAAGACGACCTCCCATGCCAGTCTCGAGGACGATGAGATCGCACTCCATTTCTCGAAAATGCCGCATCGCGAGCGCCAGAGTGATCTCGAAGAAGGTCGGGTGGGTCTCCCAGTCTTGAATAAGGTCTCTTAGCTCGGTGAGGAGCTGGGCGGCGCGGTGGTGCGGGATGTCACAGCCGCTCACGCGGATGCGCTCGCAATAGTCAACGAGATGAGGGGAGGTGAAGAGACCAGTTCGCAGGGCGAGAGACCGGCCTAGGGAATCGATCATGGCGCAGGTCGATCCCTTACCATTGGTGCCGGCGACGTGGATGACCTGCGTGGTATGCTTCGGGAAGGCGAGGAAGTCGCGGAGGAGGCGCTTTGGTGCCTCCAGCCCGAGCTTGATGCCGAACATCTGGGTCGAGTAGAGCCAGGCGATCGCGTCCTGATAGTTCATTTCTTAGGCTTGCCACGGACCACGGATGGCGAGGGTAAGACCAGCCATCTGCATATTGACGAAGAGAACCGATCCATCCGGGCTGAAACAAGAGCCGGCAAATTCTGATTTATTCAGGGCGTTCCGGGCGATGTCGTAGATCTGACCTTCCTTATTGATGCCTCGAACGTGAGGCGTCTTTTCCTTATGCTCGACGATGAGATCTTCACAGATGACGAGATCGCCCCAAGGAGCAGCGCAGAGGTTGTCTCCATTGGTGAGGAGGTCATTCTCTTTCGGTTCGAGGTAGAGCTCCAGAGTATCTTCCTTACTGGCTGCGCCTGATGGGGTCAGCTTGAAGATCTGCCCCTGCTTTCCGGGGCCGCCATCGGTGCAGCAGACGTAGAGAGAGCCGTCGCTGTATTGAATGCCCTCACCGCGGGCGAAGCGTGCCGCGCCGTCCTCGAACCCGCGAATCCGGAGATCCGCTTCAGGTGCTTCGACGTCGCGCATCGTGACCCAAGTTGCCTTTACCTTTTCGCCTTCGGCGATTGAACGTTTATGATCAGGGTAGTTCCGCAAATCGGCAGATTTTTCTCCTACGACGACAAGGGCTTGAAGCTGACCACGGGTAAAATCTTTCTGTTCTTTCGGGACGAAGCGGTAGAGGAGGCCATCGCTGGTATCCTCGGTGATGTAAAGGATGCCGGTCTCAGGGTCGAGCGCGACGGCCTCGTGGCGGAATCTTCCGAGCTTCTTGAGAGGGACGGCCTGCTGGAGCTGACCGTCGTCAGTGGCCTTCACCTCAAAGCAATACCCGTGCTCTTGGCCGCGCTCAGAGGTGAGATCAGAGGGCTCCTCACAGGTGATCCAAGTTCCCCAAGGCATCGCGCCGCCTGCGCAGTTCCGGTCGGTGCCGGTGAGCGAGAGGAACTCGCGGAGGACCTCGCCGCGGACGGGATCGTAGACGATGTTCGTGGTTCCTCCAATGTGAGGAAGGTCACGGGAGCGGCCGAAGTCGTAGGACTTCTTTTTGTCGAAATCCTTAGGCGCTTTATCGCCGGGGAAGGGGCTCTGAGATTGCTCGGTGGTGGTAAGCTCATGGTTTCGGACAAGGATGACGCTGCCATCTTTTCCGGGGAAACAGGCCATACCATCTGGCTTTCCGGGGACGCGGAGACCATCGCTCATGGTATCTCCGGCGGTCGAGATGACTTGGTAGGTAAAGCCCTCGGGGAGGTCGAGGATGCCCTCGGGATCGGGGACGAGAGGCCCGTAGGGCGCGGCCACGCGGGCAGCGGGCTCGGCGCTGAGGTAGTTTTGAAGACCTACAAAGCTTAGGGTGGCGGTGGTTGTCGTGAGAAAGGAACGGCGCTGCATCTGAATATATTGGTATGAAAATAGCGGACTGCAAGGGCGGGATTTTACGCTCTAGCCTCGTAAGAGAGTGAGGACGATGACGCGGTCGACCTGAGCCTTGCTTTTAAGAAGCCGCGCGCACTCGTGGGCGGTGGAGCCGGTGGTGAAAACGTCATCGATTAGAATTACGGTGGAGGCGGCAAGATTCTCTCGCATTTTCGAGCGAATTTCGAAGGCGTCGCGGAGATTTGAGAGTCGCTCCTTGCGGGTGAGCCGGGTCTGAGTCTCGGTGCGGCGGGCTCGCTTAAGAGCGGGGTAGAGGGTGAGTCCGCTATGCTTCGTAAAAGCTTTGGCAAGCTCGAGGGCTTGATTGCCTTGGCGCACCTGCTGGCGCCACCAGTGAAGTGGAACGGGGACGACGAGCGTGTTACGGGGGAGATCTGAAAGGCGGTCATCGTTTTTCAAAACCTCGCTCAAAAAGGGGGCGAGTTCCTCGGAGAGATAAAAACGACTCCGGTATTTCAGGGCGTGAATTAATTCGCGAGCTGGACCCGCGGCTTGCAGGGGGGAGCGGGCGAAGTCAAAATCAAGCTGAATCTGGCTACAGTTCGGGCAGGAGAAATCTCCTGAGATTTGTCCGTCAAATGGTTCGCCGCACTTTTGGCAGAAGGGAGCCTCGACCCGTTTGAGGTTCTTCGCGCACTCTTTGCAGAGAGAATGGCCGTGGGTCAGGACGCCTTGGCACAACTCGCAAAGCGGAGGGAACACAAAGTCGAGAAGCCGCGCGATCATGCGCTACTAGCTTCCGTCTCCGGCGGACTCGGGCGAATCATGCGGACGTAGAAAGCGACCAAAATCCCGGTGATTGTGAGGGCGATGAGCGGGAGAATTCCTTCTTTAAGATCGTGACCCATGTAGACGTCGAAATCCTTAGGGAGGTCGGAACGGCGCTGGGCCATTTTATTGAAAAGCTTGAATCCAAAGACCCACCCGGCGTGGAGTCCGATCGGGAGCCACAGGGAAGCAGTTCCAAAGCGGGCGTAGGCGAGAATGATTCCTATTAAGAAAAGAGAGGCAAATTCGTAGAGCATCGCTTGCGGGTCCAGAAAGCGCAGCGCGATGAGACGCAGCATCTCGAAGCCTGCTTTCGCGGAAGTAGGATCGCTCACTACAGCACCATCTGGCGGTTGCAGAAAATGGACGGCGGCGAAAAGAAAGGACAGAGAGACGATGGCGACCCATGGTCGAAACGCTCGTAGGAAGACGCCGAGCAGGGCTCCGCGAAAGACGATCTCCTCAATCACTGAGGCGAAGAATGCGGGCTTGGCCGCTTTTGGCAAAAGAGCGGTGACTTGCTCGCTTGTCGGGGGGACCTTCCAGTGAAACCAGTTCAGGCTAAAGAGGACGGCGGCCATGGCGAGGAAGAGTCCCGTCGCGAGAAGGAAACCCACGATCGATTGGAGAAAGCCAAAGCGCACCCGGGCGAGCGGCTGCCCCATCGTCTGAACCATCGCCGAAGACGGAAGATAGACGGACCAAGGGGTGTCGCGGAGGCGCTTCGGATCCATCCGCAGGCGCAGCGAGAAGATGAGAGGGAAGATTAAAATGACCGCCGAGAGCATGAGAGCCCTCTTAAAGTAAACATCAAACTCTGCCTTCTTGGCCTTACCGGCGAGCCAGGTCAGCTCGTCGGCGGTGTCTTTCTTTAAAACAACCTCGGCAAAGCCTTTTCCCATTTCATAAAGGGGAGGCGAAATTAGGGCCGCCAGAAGGAAGGATCCCAGCACAAAGGCTACGATCTTGGCCACGTCTCCGAGTGCTGAAAGTCTCACGACCGAAGTCTAAGCTGAAATTCACTCGGGAGGGAAATTGGAAATTGGTTTTTCGCCCCCTCCGGCTGAGAGTGAACTTATGGAGCGGCACGAGTGGCACATTACCAAAGGTGAGGAGGATCACGAATACTGGCGCGCAAACCATCACGGTGGGCGCTGGACGATCATGACGAAAGCGCACACTGACGACCATTGGGAGACGATCAAAGAACCGACGACCGCGCATTGGGAGGCGCTCCGCGAGATTCTCTGGAAGAAATATCAGCGCAAGCGTGGGAACTACAAGCTTATCAAAAAGCTCGATCAAAAACTCGGGCGCACTCCGGATGGACAAGATCTCTAGAAGGTCAGCGGCGGCCGCCAGCGACCTCCGCCACGCTTGGCACCCCTTTACCGACCAAGCCGAGTGGGAGAAAAGCGACCCCCTCGTTATTTCTCGCGGCGAGGGCGTCTGGCTTTTCGATGAAAATAACGAGCGCTATCTCGATGCCAATTCCAGCATCTGGACAAATATCCACGGCCATTGCCAGCCGGACATCGTGGCAGCGATTCAGGCGCAGGCGGCCCGGCTGTGCCACAGTTCCTTCCTCGGTTTCACGAATGACCGCGCCAGCGAACTCGCCGAGAAACTATGCGCTTTTTTCCCAAATGAACTGACACGCTGTTTTTTCTCAGACGATGGCTCGACCGCGCTGGAGGTCGCTTTGAAAATGAGCCTGCAGTGGAATCAACAAACGGGCAGGGAGAAGCGCAGCGGGATCATCGCCTTCGCCCACGCCTACCACGGGGATACTCTCGGGGCTTCATCGATCGGCGGAGTGACCCGCTTTATAAAAGGTTACGGGCAGGCTGGTTTGCAGACCTATCGGGTCGATTCCATGGTCGATCTTCGAGCGCTTCCGGAAGTCGTTTTAAGAACGGCCTCGGCAGTGGTAATCGAGCCCCTCATCCAAGGGGTGAACCAGATGCGCCCCTGGCTGGCGGGCATGCTGGCCGAGCTTCGTGCGTGGTCCCGGGAGCAGGGGATTCACCTGATTCTCGATGAAGTGATGACGGGCTTCGGGCGCAGTGGCGAGATGTTCGCCTGTCAGAAGGAGGGCGTCGTCCCCGACTTCCTGTGCCTTGCGAAGGGCCTCACGGGTGGCACCACACCGCTCGCCGCGACCCTAACTCGCGAGGAGATTTACGAGGGCTTTAAGGGATCAGAAAACACCTTTTACTACGGACACAGCTATACCGGAAATCCGCTCGGATGCGCGGCCGCACTCGCCAATCTGGCGGTCTTTGAAAAAAGCGGAATCGTGGGCGAGGTCGAGCAGAAGGGCGAGCGGATCGAGCGGGCCCTCCGTGCCCTGCCGGGAATCATTTCAATCCGGCGCGTCGGCCTCATGATCGGGTTCGATGTCGCCCCCGGCACGGGTAGAATATTCTGCGCGCAGCTTCGCGAGAATGGCGTCCTCACGCGCCCGATCCTCGACACGATCGTGATCATGCCACCCTTGGTAATCTCGGATGAAGAGATCGCGTTTTTACTCATGGCGATCAAGCGCGCTGCGGGGGCTGAGCTTGAATAGGATCGAATCGCGATTGATCTCCCGAGAGAGAGTGACTACTGACGGGCGTGATTTCGCTCGGAGGAGGAGCCAGTTTTGGCGATGAGATCCGGGCGATATTCTCGGAAAGCGGGTTACTGTCGAAATCGCCCGACTTCGAATACCGCGCCGAGCAGCAGGAGATGGCAGGGGAGGTAGCGGAGGCGCTTGATGGCGTGCGTTCGCTCGTGATCGAGGCCGGAACCGGGGTGGGGAAGTCACTCGCCTACCTTATCCCTGCGATTCAATACGCCATTCGCGAGAATAAGAAGGCGGTCCTTTCGACCCACACCATCAATTTGCAAGAGCAGCTCATGGGGAAGGACCTGCCCATCGTGCGCAAGCTTCTCGGAAGTGATTTTGAGGCCTCGCTCCTCAAGGGTAGGGGGAATTACCTCTGCCCCCTCCGGCTGCGCCGGGCGATGGATAATGGCGGGGATCTCTTCACCTCAAGCGAGCGGGAAGAGCTCATGGCAATCTGGAAATGGGCCGAGACGACGCACGATGGCACCCGCAGTGATCTCGATTTCGAACCCGCTGCAAAGGTCTGGCTCCAAGTCTGCAGCGAGGCGCACATCTGCACCCAGAAAACGTGTGCCCCGCGCGGAAATTGCTTTTTTCAAGAGGCTCGCAAAAAGGCGATGGCCGCTACCGTGCTTGTCGTAAACCACAGCCTCTTCTTCTCCCTCCTTAATCCAGAGGACGAGTGGCACGAGAAGGAAAATGGCTTCTTGGTTCCCAATGATTTCGTCATTTTCGATGAGGCGCACACCTTGGAGAGCGTCGCCGCGAAGTCGCTAGGCTTACGGGTCTCCCAAGCGGGTCTACGTTTTGACCTCCAGCGCCTTTACCACCCCAAGACTGGCAAGGGGCTCCTGAAGTATGCCGGGGCTGTCGATGCCATGCACGCCGCCCGGCACGTTCTCGAGCAGGCCGATTTATTTTTTGAAGCAGTCGGCGCGGAGGTGACCTTCAAGGACTGGTCCCGCGAGTTCCGGGTGCGGGAACCCGAGATCGTTGAAAATACCCTCTCTGAACCGCTGCGCGAATGCTGGGGAGCGATCGAGCAAGCGGCGGATGGGATCGAAGATGAGACAAAGCGAAACGAACTCATGGACGGCGCGCGTCGCCTCCGAGAACTTCACGGCGGCCTCAAGCTTTTCTTGGATCAGGAGGATGATGAAAGTGTCTACTGGGTCGAAAAAGGGGGGAATGAAGGCACCTCCCTAAGCCTCAATGCTGCGCCCGTGAATGTCGCGGCGCTCCTCCGACCCATCCTCTTCGGCCCCGACAAATCCTGCATTGCCACCAGCGCCACGCTCGGAACAGGGGACGATCAGCTCCGCTATTTTCGGGAGCGAGTCGGTGCCGAGCACGTCCCGGCAGTGAAGATCGGCAGCCCATTTGACTATCAAAAGCAAATGGCGATCTACGTCATCAAGTCGATGCCAGATCCACGGGATGACGACTACGAGAAGATGCTCATCCACTGGATTGAGCGCGTCCTGATCAAATCAGAAGGAAAAGCCTTCGTCCTTTTCACCAGCCATCGCCTGCTCCGCTCCGTCGCCGAGTCGATGGAAGAATTTTTCGAGGATCACGGCTGGACCCTTCTCGCTCAAGGTTCAGGAATGCCGCGTCAGAAAATGGTGGAGATCTTTCGCGAGGATGTTCACAGCGTGCTCTTCGGCACCGATAGCTTCTGGGCCGGCGTCGATGTTCCTGGCGAGGCGCTCAGTAATGTCATCGTGACCCGCATTCCCTTTGCAGTTCCCGATCATCCCCTGACCGCCGCCCGCCTTGAAGAGATCGAGGCAGAAGGCGGGAATTCTTTTATGGGCTACTCCGTCCCCGAGGCCGTCATCAAGCTCCGCCAAGGAGTGGGGCGGCTCATCCGCTCTAAGAAAGATAATGGCATGGTCGTCATTCTCGATAATCGCGTCGTCACTAAGCGCTACGGCAAAACCTTCCTAGCCGCGCTCCCGGACGCCCCGCTCACGATCGTTTCTTAAAAGGCGACCCGTTTTAACTCAGCAGCCGGCCATTGGTCAGGTGCCGTGGGAGTTTCTCCGAGGAATCCATAATTCAGAATTGAGCCCAGCGACATCATTTCAGGCCGGGCCGCCGCGCCCAGAGGCCCCATCCCCATGACGGAAAGTTTCCCCTCCCCGGCGAGCAGAGCCCGGTGCGTCTCAAGATCCTCTTCGCTCAGAACCATCGTTGCAAATTTGTGGATATCGGCAACCCCGCCCATCTTCGCCTGCAGTTCCTCAAGCGGAGGCGTCTTTTTAAAATCGTGAAAAGACCCCACGACGAAAACTCCCGCCCGCTTCGCAGCCTCAACTAGATCCGCAAGGTCTTCAAACGACCGCAGCTCGATATCGATCGCATCTGCATAGGGAAGAAGCGCCGCATAAGCCATCCTACGATCTTCCACGCTAAGGTGATTCGCGCCTCCTTCATCCGGACCACGCGCCGTTATTAACAATGGGAGCGGACATTTTTGGGAAAAATTAACAACCTTTTCGCTCCAGCCGAGAGAGTCAAGACGCAGTTCGATCACGTCGCAGCCCTCCATCGAAATTCCAAAAGCCTCCTCTTCTGCGATCGCGCCCACCACTAGAGGTTGTTTAGAAAATAAGCGCTCTCGGTCGGCCACGGAGACAGTCTGACTGGGAACCAGATCGATGTCAAATCGCCAAGTTTCAGAAGCCTAGTGCGGTGTCAACGGCGAAAAATAAGCCGATTTAATGGGTTTTTTGCTAGCCGACCCGTCCCCAGATTCACTAGCTTCCCTGAAATCGAATTCACTATATGATTAAGGGGAAAATTTTACGCAACGTTGCAAGTGCCATAGGCCTAGCCATTGTTTTGGGCTCATTCGCATCCGCTCAGGATAAGGATGGCATACCGAAGCTTAGTAAGGACAACAAATTTAGCGTCAGCGGGCCAGAATTCAACGAACTCCCATCTCCCGATATTAACACCGGAGTTAATAAAAAGTTTAAACCCAAGGATTGGCTCGAAATTGAAGTCAAGTTTAAGGTCCAGAAGCTCAAAACACCGCCAAAGGACGAGTATCTTGACTCGGTTACCGTCAAGTGGTGGGTCGTCGTCAAAAGCCAAGACCGTGAGGCCTACCTCATGACGAAGGAAATCACCCATGTGAATATCCCTATCGATGAGGAAGTCGTGGCCTCCATTTACCTCTCCCCAAATACCCTCCGCCGGATCACCGGGAAATCAACTGTCAGCAAGACTGACTTAGAGGCCATCGGTGGCGAGCTTCACTACGGCGACGAGTGGGTCGGTTACTTCACTCACGGCGAGGCACGAGGGTGGTGGCTTAAAGACCTCGAAAGCGTTCAGCGCACCGGTAAATTTCCCCTTCTCGACAAAAACGAGACCCCCTTTAAAACCCTTTGGTATGATCGCTACGCCGAGATTGCCCCTAAGAAGTAGACTATTCTAAAGCTCCCGGACGGGGGCGCGGCCGAGAGGGGTCGCCATCATTTTCACCCGGGCCTCTTGTTTCTCGGGTATCTCTGACAACGCACGCAGAAAAAAAACCATCATGGCTGACACACAGTCTATCATCGCACTTAATATCGGCTCCCAACGGATTTCCATGGGCGTCTTCGCCCAGACCAAAAAAGGTTTGGTCCTAAAGTCGCAGGGAGCAACTAGCATCCTCGCTGATCCGGCTACCGAGGCCGCACGTATTCCACAGGTCCAGCTCGCCATCAAGGAACTCGCCAAGAGCCTGAAGCTTGCTAAGCAAAAGACCGCCTATTCTCTTTCGGGGCAGTCAGTCTTCGTTCGCTTCGTCAAGCTCCCGCCCTTAGAGGAGGAAAATGTCGAGGAACTCGTCCGCTTCGAAGCCCAGCAGAACGTCCCTTTCCCTATCGATGAGGTCGTCTGGGACTGGGAAGCGCTGAAGAGTGGGGGCATCGAGACCGAGGTCGTCCTTGTCGCCATCAAGTCGGATTCGCTCAATGATCTGAACGAGGTCGTCGCGGAAACTGGGCTCGGAACCCGCCTTGTCGATGCCGCTCCTACCGCACTCTACAATGCGCTGCGCTACAACTACCCCGATCTTCAAGAAAGCACGCTCCTCCTCGATATCGGAGCGAAAACCTCAAATCTCATCTACGCCGAAGGCGAGAAATTCTTCACCCGCAGTGTTCCTGTCGGGGGAGCCTCGCTCACCAGCGCCATTGCTAAAGATTATAACATTTCTTTTGCGGAAGCAGAAAATACCAAGATCACTTCAGGCTTAGTCGCTCTCGGCGGCGGACACGCTGCGCAACTCGATGAAGCCACCGCAGCACTCGGGACTCTGATTCGCAACGGCCTCACCCGCCTCACTGCTGAAGTCGCCCGCACTACTCAGCTCTTCCGGAGCCAGCACGGTGGCTCGGCTCCGACCAAGGTCCTCCTTGCCGGTGGCGGTGCCAACCTTCCTTACATGAAGGAGTTTCTCGAAGAAAAGCTCAACCTACCGGTCGAGATCTTCAACCCGCTTCAGCGCATCTCGGTCGGTTCCGGCGTCGATGTCGAAGCACTTGGTGCCCAAGCCCATATGCTCGGCGAGGTGGTCGGTCTCGGCCTCAGGGCTTCGGACAAAGCAACCATCAATATCGATCTCGTTCCCGAGGTCGTTCAGGCCGAGCGCGATATCACCCGCCGGAAGCCCGCGCTCATCGCAGCCGCCGCCCTTCTTCTAGGAGGCCTAGCTCTCTGGCCTGTCTTCAACCTTCTCACTGCTGCCAAAGGAGAAGCTCTAATCAAAGATTCCGAAACCCAAGAGCAGGCCCTCATCGGCCCCGCCAAGGAGCTGGGACAACTCCAGAAAAAAGAGGAGGAAACTCAAACCCTCATCCGTTCCTACGCCGCTGCCGAGACAGGCCGTCTCTCTCTCCTGAGAATGCTTGACGACCTCTCTGATCATATGGCCAGTGACCAAGTCTGGATCACCGATCTCGAACCCCGCGCCAACTACGCACCGGTTCTTGATGAAGGAAACGACCCCATCATCAACGAGGCCTTCGCTGCTTCCCCCTACGGAAAAAACGTCTTTCTTCCTAAGGAAAACGATGTCGCAGATTGCGTTGTCATCCGCGGCTTCTGCCGCAGCGATCGTAAAGATGTCCTAGCCTTGGTCACCAAGCTTAGAAACTCGGAGTTTTTGGATTTCACATGGGAGGGCTCGGAGCTTTCCGAGGTCCAAATCGTCAAGACCCTTGAGGCCGCACCGGAGGATGGGAAGTATGCCGCTCCATTCGAGATTATCGTGCCTCTCAAAACACCCATTTCACTCAAGTAACACCTATTTCCAACCATGAACTGGTTTAAAGAAAACAAATTCCTAGGCGGCCTCATCGTCGTAACCGCTCTCATCGCCGGCCTTCTGATCTTCCTTGGCCTCTCAACCGCTACCAAGCGGGACGAAGTTGTTGATCAACGGGCAGCCCAACTTTCTAACATCACGAAAATGGAAAGGATGACACCTCATCCCACCATCGAGTCGGTTGCAGAAAAGAAAGCGAACCTCAAGAAGGTCATTGCCGCTGCAGAAACGATGCAGTCGCATTTCAATAGCTATCGTCCTGAGACTCTCGAGAATATCACCGTCAGTAGTTTCTCCGATCGCCTCAAGAATTCTGAAGCTACCGTCAGAGCCGCATTTGAAGAGAAAGGGATCACGATACCTGACAATGCCTACCTCGGTTTCGAGCAATACAAGGGATCCCTGCCGAAGGATAAAGCGACGGGTGTTCTCTCCTATCAGCTTTCTGCCATCGACTGGCTTTTTACCACCTTCGCGGAAGCGAACATTTCAGAGGTGGTCAATTTTCAACGTGAGGTCCTTCCCCCTGAAGACGGAAAAGAGTGGGACGAAAAGCCCGCAAGAAGTTCTAAGAAAAAGAAGAAGAAATCGAGGGGAAAAGGGAAGTCGCGCTCGTCGGCGGCCGCTCTCCCCACGGTTCCGGTCGCGAAGCGTCTCCCTATCGAGTTCACCGTGAAAGGATCCGAGAGCGCGATCCGCAAGGTCATCGAGTCGATCGCCAATTCCGAAGAGTTTTTCTTCGATACCCGTATTGCCCGCATCGCCAACACCGCACCAGTTCCGTCTTCCCAAGGAATCAAGCGCGCAGTTGTCGAAGAAGATGTGGCCGAGGATGATGGCGGCTTTGGCGAAGTCGTCGCTGACGACAGCGGCGAACCAGAAGCCGCCGCATCATTTTCTACTCAAGTTCTCCAGCGCGTCGCTGGTGGGAATGACATCGCGGCTTACATCCGTCTCGATCTCCTTCTCTTCGACGAATCAATCAAGTTTCCAGCCATTAAATAACTCATCAGAATCATGTCCTGGATGTCACAAAATTACCATAAGGCCGCCCTCGGCGGTGGAGTCGCAGTTCTCGCCATCGTTGGCTACCTATCATGGAGCAAAGGGTCAGAGCTACAAGCTGGCTTCGAGTCAGATGCTTCAGCTAAGAAAAGCGAAGATGCCTCAGTCCCCGGAGGGGAAGTCGTTGACGATATTATCACTTCCATAAAAAATACCGACCCTCTCGAGCAGAATTCCACCTCGGAGGGTCGTCCCGTAGATCTCTTCACGAGTGTCGATCTTTTCGTCGCCAACGGGAACATCGACTCAACAGTCGATCTCCTTGATCCTGATCTCCCTCCCGTTCACCCCCCGATTCCGAATCCTTGGTGGGTGAACAATAACGTCGATCCAAGTTTCTCCGACGCCCTCGAGAGAGACCAAGACTCAGACGGCTTCTCCAATCTGGAAGAATTTGAAGCGGAAACGAATCCCTCAGACCCGAAGGATTATCCTCTCTTAGTTCATAAACTTGCGGTGAAGGAGGTCGATAGCACCTATTGGCTCCTTGAGCTCAATAGCAGTCTCGGAAACGACGACTTCCAGTTCCGCTACAACGATAGTAAAAATATCAGTCTTCGCATGAGCGCCACAAATAATGTCGAAAGTGGCGATGTCTTCTTCAGCGACGGTCCTAAAAAAGGACGTTTTAAGGTCATTAAAAAGATTGAGAAAGAAGTCGAAGAAAAGGGGAGAAAGGTCAAAAAAACCTTCGCCACCGTTGAGGATCTCAAGCCGAATAAGGGTAACATCAAGTTCGACGTCCCGCTTCGCCCCAAGAAGGACAAGCTGACCGACTTCTATCGTTTCGATAACACCGTAACTTTTATCCTCAATGCTGTCGGGCAGGAAGGGAAAGAGATCGTGGTGGAAGAGAATACCACCTTTAAAGTCACTGCCGATGGCAAAACTATCGAGTATAAACTTGTAGAGGTTGATATGGGCGAGCGCCCCAATGTTAAACCTCTCGCGGCCATCGTGGAATACGATGATGAAGGCGAGAAAAAGACCCGCCGAATCGAAATCAACTAAGAAACAGAACTGACTTCAAAGAAAAGTAACGAATTTAGTGGAGGAACCGCAGAAAAAGCTTCCCTCACCCCCCATATTATAACGATTATTCAACTAGATCATGCAGAAAAGACATACACACCTCACCAATTGCACAGTTATGGCCCTCGCGGCCTTATCTGTCTCGCCTCTGGCGCATGGACAAGGTAGTCTCCCAGCTCAGGAATTGATTCGTCGCCAAGCGGCGGTTCAAAGTGCCGATGAGCTTCTCATCGAGGGCCGTAAGGCCTACGCAAAAGGGGACTACGATACGGCGGTAGCAAAATACCGTCAGGCTCTTAATGAGCTGCCTTATGGCACCGCTACCAAAGCGCGCCGCGTCACCCTCGGCCAGCACCTGCAAGACGGAAGTGTCGCTCTTTCCCAAAAGCAACGTCGCTTTGGTAAATATGATGAGGCTCGTGATCTTTTAAATGAGGTTGTGGAGAACGATCCCGATAATGCCGCTGCCAAGCAGCAGCTTGATTACCTCGATGATCCCATCCGAACCAATCAAGCTCTCACTTTCGACCACACTCAAAATATTGAAAAGGTTCGCCAGTCTCTCTACCGTGGAGAAGGTGCTTACGATCTGGGTCTTTACGACAAAGCCGAGGAGCATTTTCACAATGTTCTTCGCATTGATCCCTACAACAAAGCAGCCCGTCGCTGGCTCGAGCGTTGTGCTGCCATTAAGTCGGACTACTACCGTGCTGCTTACGATGAAAATCGTGCTCGCATGCTGATGGAGGTCGACAAGGCTTGGGAGCTTGCCCTCCCGCCCGTTGGTATCGAGGGACCGATCACCAATAGCAATTTTCAAGAAGGACCCGGACGCACCTCCATCGCGGCCAAGCTTCAGCAGATCATCATTCCCGTTATCGACTTCCAAGACACCACCGTCCAAGAAGCTGTCGACTTCCTTCGAGTCCGCTCGAAAGAGCTTGATGACACCACCCTGATCGATTCTGAAAAAGGAATTAACTTCGTCGTCAAAGGAAACTCAGTTTCCGGTGCTGGTGATGACGCCGTAGCTGCCGAGGCAGGAGTTCTCGGAGGCGGCGATACGGGCGGTGCTCGCATCGACTCGCTGAACATCACTAACGTGCCACTGGGCGTGGCTCTCCAGTATATTTGTGAGAAGGCTCGCCTGCGCTACAAGGTCGACGAGTATGCTGTCACACTTCTCCCGATCAGTGAGGTTGGTGGAGAAGATATCGTGAAGCGCACTTGGACCGTTCCTCCGACTTTCATTAACTTCATTGAAGGAGCTGACGCTGGTGGAGACGCCGGTGGCTCAGACGATCCCTTCGGTGATGCGGGCGATGGTGGCGGTAGCGTCATCAAGGCTCGTAAGCCAGTTAAGGCTCTTCTCGAGCTTAACGGGGTGAAGTTTACTGATGAAACCTCAGCAAACCTTCTTAACGGCACGCTCATTGTTCTTAACTCTCCCACTCAGCTCGAGTTGGTTGATGCCATCGTAAAGGCTTCCTTCACGAACACTCCTCGCCAGATCAAGATTCTTACCAAGTTCGTCGAAGTCTCTCAAGAGAACGGAGAAGAGCTTGGATTTGACTGGGTTCTGAGCCCCTTCGGAACCAACCGCCTTTATGCAGGCGGGGGCACCGTTGGTTCAGGATCGGCGAGAACTGCAGCTGATTTCATCAATCCAGTCGCTTTCACGACCTTCCGCGAGCTTTCTCCAACCGGAAACGTTACCGGAATTGCAACAGCTGGAAATCGTAGTGGTGACTTCGCGATCAATCGCAACAACATCGACGCGATCCTGAATAACCCGTCACGCACCGCCCAGTCCACGAACGTGGCACCAGGCATTCTTTCGCTCACCGGACTCTTCAGTCAGGGTCAGGTCCAGATGATCATGCGTGGTCTCTCGCAGAAAAAAGGAACTGATGTCATGACCGCTCCAAGCGTGATGGCTCGTCCTGGCGATAAGGCGACGATCGAGATCATTCGCGAGTTTATTTACCCCACGGAATATGAACCACCCGAACTTCCCAACTCCGTCGGAGCTACGGGTGGAGTTGGCGGTGGTGCAGGTGGTGGCGGAGGATCAGGGATCTTCCCAGTCACACCAGCGACTCCGACGACCTTCGATACCCGGAAAACCGGTGTCATTCTTGAGATCGAACCAAACGTGGGAGCGAATGACAGCGTCATTGACCTCCGCTTCGCTCCTGAGATTGTTGAGTTTGAAGGCTTCGTGAACTATGGAAGCCCAATCACTTCGCCCGCTTCCGATGCCCTTGGTAACCCGGTCCAGATCGTGATTACCGAGAACCGAATCGAAATGCCGATCTTCTCAACTCGCAAGGTCTCCACCGGAATCACCATCTATGATGGCTACACGGTCGCCGTTGGTGGACTCATGCGTGAAGATGTTCAGTCCGTAGAGGATAAGGTCCCAATTCTCGGAGATCTTCCCTTCATCGGAAGACTCTTCCAGACGAAGGCGGATAACCATATCAAGAGTAACCTCATCATCTTCGTGACTGCTGAGATTATCGATGCTACCGGACGCCGCGTGCGAGCTGCAGCAAGTCCTGATTCTACCGATATGGTCGGTGGAGCCGGTAACTCGCTTCTTCCGCCGCAGTAGATCGTCCAAAGATTAATCTTCTCAAAACGGGGTCCTCGACAGGGCCCCGTTTTTTTTGTCTTTTGATCCAGACGGTGACCGGAACTTCTGCAACTCGAAAATTAACGATCGGCTTGACCGGGGGAATTGCTACAGGCAAGTCCACCGCGGTCCAGCTGCTGAAGAAGCGCTTGCCATCGGCAGTCATCTTCGACGCCGATCTCTCCGTGCGGGGACTTCTCGAGCAGAATGACCTCGTCTCAGAAATCGCCCAAACCCTTTCTAGACCGATCAAAAATGCTGATGGTTCATTGGATCGCAAAGCGCTGCGGGAGTGCGTGTTTGGAAGTTTGGAGAACCGCCGTTTGCTCGAGGGGATTCTCCACCCTAAGGTTCGTGAGGAATGTCTTGAGAAAAGACGGGAATGGCTTAGAAATGACGCCTCGACGATGTTTGTCGCGGACGTTCCACTTCTTTACGAAGGGGAGTTTGGCTTTTCTCAAGATCTCAATCTCGTGGTGGCCACTTCCAGAGAAACCCAACGTTCTCGCTTGAGGGCTCGTAATCACTTCGATGATTCGCTGATTTCCTCAATCCTAGCTGCTCAGCTTCCGATCATGGAAAAAGTGGCTCGGGCAGACCTTGTCTTCTGGAACGAGGGACCGATGAGTGTCCTGAAGACCCAGATAGATCACTTTATCGACGAAATTACGATTCATGAATGACGCCCCCGATCCAGAGCTTCCCGAGGAAGAGGTCCCAGAAGTTAAGGAGCCTGCTCCTAAAAAAACGGCTAAAAAGGCAGTCAAAAAAGGGGTGAAGAAGGCCGCGAAGAAAACGGCCAAAAAGGCAGCTCAGAAGCTGCCCCCTCAAGCGGGCACCGAAGAAAGGGCAGATCAGTCTGATGCCGACTCTCGCAGAGATGAAGAGACTTTTTCACTCGTTGGGGAGGATGCGGTGCCTGAAAAGACAGCAAAGAAAACAGCGGAGAAGGAGTCCTCTCCTGATGAGGGCAATTCTGCAAAGGAAGAGCCCGCGTCCGAACGGAAGGACAATCCTCGACCTCGAAGAGTCCCGCCACCGCCCCCCGAGGTCCCTGCGGAAATCGCTCTAACAGAATTTCGAAAATTATCGCTCTTGGAACTCTACTCCGAGATCGAACGCCTGCCGGTTCGGATTCCAACCCAGGCGACAAAGGCGCAGCTGATCCATACAATCCTGACTTGTTACGCCACTCATGGAACGAAGATTGAGGGAGAGGGAGTCCTTGAGTTCGCCAACGATAACTTTGGCATGCTGCGGGATCCGTTGAGAAGCTTTCGGAACTCTCCTGATGATCTTTATCTCCCGATGCCCATGATTCGGGATCTAAACCTCCGGGAAGGGCAGGCTCTCAAGGTCTCGATTCGCCCTCCCCAAGGCCGTGACAAGTATCTCTCAGTCGACGAAGTCCTCGAGATCGAGGGCTGTCCTACGGCAGACTTCAAAGCACCCGCGCCGTTTGACTTTCTGACCTCACTCTTCCCGGAGGAGCGATTCGTGCTTGAGCTTGAAGATGATGCAGGATTTGCCGTTCGTGTCGTCGACCTCATCGCGCCGTTAGGTAAGGGCCAGCGAGGGCTCATCGTCGCACCACCAAGAGGCGGAAAGACCATCCTTCTCAAGCAAATCGCGAAGTCTCTTCAAAAAAATTACCCTGAGGCCGAGTTAGTCGTTCTTCTCCTCGATGAACGTCCGGAGGAGGTCACTGATTTTGAGGATATGGTCGGGGGTAATGTTTTTGCGTCCACCTTTGACGAATCTTCCAAGCGGCACGCACAAGTGGCGAGTCTTGTTCTCGAGCGTTCCCGCCGGATGGTGGAGCAGGGGAGGGATGTCATTATCCTTCTCGACTCTCTTACGCGACTCGCCCGTGGTTACAATAACTCGATGCGGGGAGGTCCGATCGGTTCGGGCGGAATAAGTCCGAAAGCGATTACCGAAACGCGAAAATTTTTCGGCGCAGCCCGTAATTTGGAGGAGGGGGGCAGCCTCACTATTCTCGCCACCTGTCTCATCGAGACCGAAAATCGAATGGACGATGTCATTTTCGAAGAGCTGAAGGGGACTGGAAACATGGAAGTCAGGCTCGATCAACTGCTCGCTGAACAGCGGATTTATCCCGCCATTCATATCCCTCAGAGTGGCACACGAAACGACGACCGACTCTACCATCCCGACGAACTTTCGAAGGTTCTCGATATTCGCAGACATCTCGCTGCGCTACCGATTGGGGAGGCGATCGAGACTCTATTAGGCGGATTAGCGAAAACTAAAACCAATACCGAACTGCTCTTAAAAGGTCTCCGTTGATTTTGCGCTTGCCGCCCCTACTACGGCCTCGCTAACTTCTCGAGGATACTAGTGGAACAATTTTCTAGCGGGCCTTAAACATGTCCTCAGGATGGTTTCATCGCTAATTTCTCCTTGTCACGCCTCGATGGCGCTTGTAAATACATTTGAAACACCTTCGACCACACACTCCATGAATTTCAGACTCATTCTCTTAGGCGCACTTACCGCTGCGCCACTGCTCTCTCTAGGGCAGACGGATTACACCTTTGCTGATCAGAAGATTTATCGGCAGATTGATGATCGGGAGTTTGTATTCGAGGGTGGGAGTCTTGACTTGGGTTTGACTGACGGTTCGTTTGTTCTTTCCGACTGTCTTGGATTCGCTCTAGACGGCTCCATCTTTCTTTCGGGTTCATTTCCGCGACTTATCCCGCCTAATCTGGCTTGTCCTCTCGGGACAACTGGGTTTTTCGCGAGGGGAGACGGCGACGACGATGGTGCGGTCGACTTTAATTTCTACCGGTCGATCAGCGCTGTTCGTCGAGCCGTTTTGGTGGAGCCCTTCCAGCCCCGGAACATTAGCTTGATTGCAGCTCCACCTTCCGATCTTTCACGTCCTCTTGGTGGGTCGAATTGGGAGGACCAGACAACGGTCATCTATTTTGATCAAATCAACTTTCCAGTCACGGGCTATGAAATCACAGATTACAGCTCACAGCGGGTTTATGGTCCCGGCCAGAGCGAGTTGAAGCGGCAACTCAAAGAGATCGTCCCCGGGGAATATATCCAGCAGTTTCCACGGATTGATGACGACTTTAATCCCGTCTATATTCGGCTCGCGCACCTCCAGATGATTGAGGCTTGGCCGGGGCGGGGACGGGTCCCGGGACCGAATGAATTCACCCTCCTAAATGATGGGCTTTGGAATGATGAAGCTTTGGAAGTCGATCCTGACATTTTCTTCCGCTTCTCCTATCGCGGTTTTGACGGCATTACGACCGTTCCAAGTGATTCCACCTTTTTCTCGATGGAGCGGACGGTCGATACCGACGATGGACCTGCGGGGCAAATTGTTTTCCCACCCTATGGGGCGAACGTGCCGGAGATTGAGAGGTTTCCAGAGCTCATCCGCACTCCCTCGACCTTCTACGAATTGGGACCGAACTTTGCAAATATTGGTGACCTTTGGACGGCCAACCTAAGTTTTCAGAGAAATCTCCAGTCGACCGGTATTTCACGGGACACGTCAACGAGGAACTTTCGCTGGAACGTTCGCTTTGTTGATACCTTTGCGGGATATGCGCGTCGCACCTTTCCGACTGTCGATGATGAGGAACTCATTGCGGATGACTTCGATTACGATGATGATGGCTTCACCAATCTCGAAGAGTTTGCACTTCAGACCGACCCCACCGATCCCGCGTCGGTTCCCGTTATTTCTCCGGTTATTGACGGATTGACTGGCCAGTGTGTTCTAACGATTCCGAAGCGAGGCCAAGTCGGCGCTCGTCTGAGATATCAAGTTCAATACACCACTGATTTGGTTTCATGGACCACGATCACCTCTGGAGACTCTCAGTGGGCCATCCTTCAGGACGATGCGGCCGCCTACGAGGTGGTAAGTCGTCAGCCCGCCCCACCAGCTACCTGCCTACTCCGAGTGCTCATCACTCAGGAGTAGTTTTCCCCCTCCATCTACTTTAAAACTATCCCAACAACGCGATGAAAATTTTCCGTTCTCTTTTCTTTTTCACTTCATTGGCCACGTCTTGGGTATCCGCTCAAGGGGATTTGGGGTCCTTCGGCAAGGTCTTCGAATTTAAACGTTCGGGTCAGCCTTATTACCTTCAAATCAGCAGCACTCAAGTTGCTAATGTCGTGGCCGACGTAAGTGACCCTGCGGCAAGGGATCTTGACTACCAGATTTATCCCGAGGCCGCGCTCGTCGGAATCGTGGAGCCTATCACATTGCGAACCCAATACCGCAACGGTCTTCCGCCAGGTGGTCTCGCAGGGATTGAGGATTTCTTCACGATGGGGGCGGGAGCTTTTGCGGCTTATTACAATACCGAACTCAATGTCCCACTAACACTTGATTCGGTGATTATCAATCCTCCGGGGACGATTCCGACCGCAGCTTTTCCTTCGTTGATCTTCTACCCAGTCGGAGCTGATCGCGACGCGTCACAACGCCACGTTCTGCGCAAAGATTATGTCGTTAAGCTGAAGCCAGGTTTCAGCGCAGCAGACTTCCAAGGACGTCAAGGCATCGTAACGATGCAGCCTATTTATCCTGCGCAGCAGATCTTTATTTGCGAGGGTGAGCACTCTTACGAAGCTCTTCAGCGGATTTATTCTGTTGCTCAAGATCCTGCGGTCGAGACTGTCGAGCCGCTCTTCATCCGCGAATTATTCAAGAGAGTTGTCCCAAGCGATCCTTTCTATCCTTTCGTCCCGAGTAACATCGGCTACCAATGGTATTTGAATAATACGGGTCAAAATCAGGCGACTGCGGGTGTGGATATTCGACTTGAAGAAGCACTCGACGTTCAAAATCCAGATGGGTCCGGTGTTAGTGGCGCTGCCTCACCAATCATGATCGTCGATGACGGGGTTTTCTTTGATCATCCGGAGCTTGCCACATTTGGACTTTTAGGTTTGAGCCGCGATTTTAACTCGGTGGGAGGGACCGGAGCATCCGTCAACCCCGCCGATACTCACGGCACTGCGATGGCTGGGATTATCTCTGCCGAGCGTAACGCGATAGGGATTTCAGGAGTGACCCAAGCGCCATTCGCATCTCTTCGTCTGCTCGGTGCAGCAATTGATGATACTGCGATTTTCAGCGCCCTTGATTACGATGACGGGGATGGATCGACTGGCTTCCGGGGAGTCAAAGGAGTTTCGCTCAATGGATGGGTCCGAGCGATGCCTCTACCGAATTGGTCAATCCCTCAATTTTGGTAAAAGCAGCCATCGAAAAAGAAAGCGCTGCTATTTCAGATCCAGCTCAAACTGGAACCGTCTATGTATGGGCTGCTGGTAATGGAGCTGAAAATGGCGATAATTCGAATTATGACGGTTATGCGAATCTTCCTGAAACGATCGCAGTTGGCGCGGTCACCGACCAAGGACGCAAGGCCTTTTATTCTGAGAACGGAGCGAACTTGGTCGTCTCCGGTCTTTCGAGCGGTGGATCACAGTCAATATTAACGACATCAGCCGACGGTTCCGGGCCGGATGGCTTGCGGAACGACTTCGGCGGAACTTCCGCCGCTGCTGCTACGGTAGCAGGCGTAGTTTCTCTCATGATGGACGCCAATCGTGACCTCGGCTGGAGAGATGTTCAGGAAATTCTCATGGAGACAGCTACCAAAAACGATCCGAACGGGGGCGATTGGATCGAGAATGGGGCTGGTATTAATTTTAATCACAGCTACGGGGCAGGCCTCGTTAACGCTAAGGAAGCTGTCGAAGCCGCTCGAGACCGCGGCACGGATATTCTCGATGATCGGGATGCACCGCTCACCCTCAATCAGACAGTCACGGCCAACATTCCGGATGGATCGGGAAATTCTTATCTTTTGAACTTCGACCTCTCCCAAATGACCAACCGCAGGGTTGAGCACGTTGAGCTTAAGGTTAAGATTGCGGCGGAGCGTCGCGCTGATCTTGACATCGTCCTCGTTTCTCCAAGTGGAACTCAGAGCGTTCTTGCTCGGTCCCACCTTGATAGCGATGAGGTAGGTATCCCTAATTGGACTTTCTCTAGTGTCAGGAATTGGGGGGAAGGATCCGCCGGGATTTGGGTTCTTCGTATCTCTGATCGTATCTCGGGAAATCCTGCCCTTCTTAACAATGCCCAGCTCATTGTCCATGGGGTTGATGATGCGTCTGCTCCTGTTAGTCAGAGCCCGCTGCTGGTCAGTGATCAAGTGATCAATGCGATTCAGGGAGTTCCACTGACCTATCTCTTCGAGACCCTTGGTTCTACTAACATCTCGGTTGATCAGCTCCCGGCAGGGCTTTCTTTAAATGGAAATACCATAGGCGGGGCCGCAACGTCGCCGGGCTTATTTGAATCGAAAGTGACCTTGACTGGGCCAATGGGTGTCCAGATCTATCCTCTTACCTTTATCATCAGCCCAGTTGCTCTATCACTTGGAGACGGTGTTGAGCAAAACGGCAGAGCGACGACGTCAAGTGGCGATGCGCCGTGGGACTACGAGTTCGGCGACACTTTCTCAGGAGGTGATGCGGTCGCCAGTGCGGCTAATCTTCCAGGGGATTCAAGCTCTGGATTTGGGTTTAATAATCTGGCTAGCGATGAGCGAGTTGTCGTTTCGCATTGGAAAGTTTCTTCTCAAGACGGAGCGGATCGACTCTATCTCCATGATGGCGGTGACACCCCACAGCAATGGTATGCCTTTATTGACGGGCGCCGCTTGGATTATTCGCCAATTGCTGTTCGTCTGCCATCCGGTAAGAATAACATCAATTGGACGTTCACCAGAGACGGGGATGACGTTGGGCCGGATGGTCTTCCCCAAGATGCTGGGACTAGCCAAGGCTTTGTCGATAACGTCAAATTCTTTGATTCCAAGTCATTCGACGACGATTTGAAGTTCGCGGCTAACGTGATCCACCCGGATCCCGATTTCAACTTCACTCAGATTGGGAAGACTTTGTTTTTGCCTGTCGATGATCCCTCGGCTTCGGGCGGACGGGCAATTCGTTCATCAGCGATTGGCGACGGTCAGACGGTGGCACTGGCAGCTTGGATCGATGGTCCGGCGCAAGTTTCCTTCAAGTTCCGAACTGATGTCGAGCTTGGGGATGGGATGGAATACATGGTTGGCGGCGTTGTTCGCAATGGTGTGATCGACGCTCCTGTTGTCGGAACGGGGGTTCAAGGATGGACCGATGTTGAAGATGAACTGCCTCCGGGACGTCACTATGTTGTCATTCGCTATCGGAAGGATTTTTCGGGCGAGAGTCTCGGTGCAGATGCAGTCTGGTTGGACGATATCGTCATCACTGAGTTGGCATCGTTCCCCGCATGGATGAGTAACTCGAATTTACCATCTTCTAACGGAAACCCCGATCCAGATGGAAATGGCTACAGCTATGAGATGGAATATGCCTTTGGTGGAATTCCGGGAGAGCTCGTTACTCCACAGTATGCGCCGCAGCTTCGTTCAGCTTTCGGTTCTGACTGGGTTGAGTTCGGTGTTGATATCTCAAAAAGTGATGTCACTTACGAAGCTCAAGAGTCAACTAATCTTGACTCGTGGCAAGTGACGACGGCTGCGGTCTTTGATCGCCAAGAGGGTAATTACAAAGTTTATCGAATTCCCATCGCTAACGATCCTGCGGTTCCCGCCAAGTTCTATCGTGTGAAAATCGAAGTTGCGCCATAGGTGCCAAGACTGCGCTTTTTTCGACCCTGAAGGTTGTCGTTAGCCAAATTTAGACTTAAAAGGGCGGAGGAGCAGTGCTTCTCCGTCTCTTTCATTATATGTCACTTTATCCCTACGTTGATCCGGCTGAATTAGTTAAAGTCCTGCCTTCCGGAGCTGGCAAAGTGGGACTTGATTTGGAGGCGGACAGCCTCTATCGGCACTCGGAAAAAATTTGTCTAATCCAAGTTTGTTATGGAGAAGAGGTTGCTCTGGTCGATCCATTAGGCGAATTCTCTGTCGATCCGCTTTCTGGCTGGATTAAGAGTGCCAAGGTTTGGCTTCACGGAGCCGATTACGACATGTCGCTTATGATTAGAGAATGGGGTTTTATACCCCCCGTTCTTTATGATACTCAAATCGCAGCTCAGCTTCTAGGCCATCAGCGTTTCGGATATGCAAGCCTCGTTGAACAGTATTTCGAGGTAGAGCTCTCGAAGAGTTCGCAAAAAGCCGATTGGGGAAAGCGGCCCTTGAGCGACAAGATGCTAGAATATGCCGTTAACGATGTGCGGTATCTTCTTCCTTTGGCGGCAAAGGTTGAAGAGCGGCTGCGGGAACTCGGTCGATATGATTGGTTTCTCGAATCCTGCGAAGCGGCGCAGCAGAAAGTCATTGCTCGCGAAGGTCAGGAAAAGGAATCATGGAGGATAGGAGGCAGCGGAAGGCTGCATCCTCAAGGATTGGCATTCTTAAGAGAGATTTGGAGTTGGCGTGATCGGGAGGCGGCAGCTTGGAATCGGCCTAGCTTTATGATTGCGGGGAACAAGCAGCTTCTCGAATGGTGCGATCAGCTCGCCAAAGGTGGAGATATTAAGATGCCACCGAAACTTCGGCCTGATCGCCAGCAGCGCCTTAGGGAGACAATCGAAAAGGCAAAGTCGATTTTGAAGGAAGATTGGCCAAGCCGACCGGTCCGAGAGAGGCGGAAAAAGGACCCTCAGTTTGAGGACTCGCTTAAGCTTATTATGGATCGCCGAAATGAGATTGCGTCAGGGCTCGACATTGATCCTTCCGTCATTGCTTCGCGTTCGGTCTTAGAGCAAATCGTGGGCAAGCGCAGCGCCCCTGAGGATGTTCTTCTCAAGTGGCAGCTTAATCTTCTCGATTTCGATTAATCGGTGATTGGAGATTCGCATTTCATACGTTAAACAAAAACCCATGGTTGGGCAGCTTCAGGAAAACGATCAGGTTCTGCATTTTACGTGCGAACATTGTCAGATCTCTCTTTCGGTCGATGAATCTCTTGCGGGCGTGACGGGGCCTTGTCCTTCCTGCGGGGGGGTGGTAACTGCTCCTAGTCTTGGAGCTGTGTTTATTCCAGAGGAGGCTTCGACCCCCGAGGAAGCCCCGATATCAGAAAATTATTCGGCCCCAGAGGAAGCCCCGATACGAGACAATTCTTCGACCCCCGAGGCAGCTCCTCAGAGTATTGTGATTAAGCCTCGTGGAGTTCCGCGGAGAATTGCTGCCGATGCGAGAAAAGAAGCTGGGGAATTTACCAGCGTGAAAAACGCATCCGGGACAGTTTCGAGACGTGAGCGCCGGGCCGTAAGTCCTAATACGGGCTTATCGGAAGCACATAAGGAGAAAGTGGAGGTTGCGACAATCGTGAAGATGTTGATCGCTGGTCTTTTAGTAGTGGGAGTAGTTCTGGTAGTTGCCTACTTGTTGAATTCTCAATTTCAGCCAGCAGTGTAATTTTTTTTTAGGAGGCTAAGTTTGGTCGTATTTTTTTACTTAAAAAAAAAGGCTCATATTGTCGCGAAACACCTTGTCTCACAGGAGCGAATTTCAGACTCTCCCTGAGTCTATGTCAGAAGAGTCTAAGGAGTCCGAAGTCGATGAAATGAGTGTGTCTGGAGACCAGGAGTATGGTGCTGGTCAAATCGACAAATTAGAGGGTCTCGAGGCGGTCCGGAAGCGCCCCGGAATGTATATTGGGGATCCTGATGAACGCGGTCTACACCATTGCGTTTTTGAGGTTCTTGACAACTCGATCGATGAGCATCTCGCGGGCTACTGCAAGACGATCGATATCTCGATTAATGATGATGGCTCCTGCAGTGTCGTAGACGATGGTCGAGGAATCCCGGTCGAGATGCATCCTAAGTTTGGAATTCCGGCGATTGAGCTCGTTCTTACTAGCTTGCACGCTGGTGGAAAATTTGGGCAAGGAGCCTACAAGTATTCGGGCGGACTCCACGGGGTGGGGGCGAAGTGTGTCAATGCTCTCTCGGACTGGTTTGTGGCAGAAGTGACGCGTGATTCAAAGGTGCATCAGATCAAGTTTGAGCGCGGTAAGACCACGCAAGAATTGACTGTTATCGGCGATGCTACTGAAGGCGTCACTGGGACGAAGATTACCTTCTTCCCGGATGCGACCATTTTTACTGATACAACGACCTTTAAATTTGACCGGCTAGCGAAACGCCTCCGCGAGCTAGCCTTCCTTAACCCAGGCCTGACGATCAACCTAAGGGACGATAATCCCGACACTGCACAGAAAGAGACTTTTTTCTACGCTAAAGGTATTGAGGAATTTGTCGCTCAATTAGGCGAGAACAAGGCGCTGGTGCATCCCGATCCCGTCATCGTAAAGGGGAAGCGGAAGGTTGAGATCGATTATGACGGAAAAGTAATGGAGGACGACGTTTTCGTAGACTGTGTTTTCCAGTATAACGACTCTTACAATGATCAAATTCTTTGCTTTGCGAACTCGATTCCAAATGCCGATGGCGGAACTCATTTGACAGGGTTTCGGGGGGCGCTGACGCGTTCGATCAATCAATATGCGAAAGTGAACAAAATCCTTAAGGATAAGGATCCTCCGCTTAGTGGCGACGATGTTCGCGAGGGGATTGTGTGTGTCATTAGCGTCAAGATGCCTAATCCGCGCTTCAGTTCTCAGACCAAAGACAAGCTCGTCAATACTGAGATCGAGGGCGTTGTCGGATCGATCGTGTATGAGGGGCTGCAAGCCTACTTTGAGGAAAATCCCAACCTTGCGAAGATCATCATCGACAAGGCCGTAAATGCGGCCCGCGCGCGCGAGGCGGCTCGTAAGGCCCGAGAGACGGTCCGTAAATCGGTTCTTTCCGGCGGAGGACTTCCGGGGAAACTGGCCGACTGTTCCGAGCGCGACCCTAAGAAATCTGAGATCTTTATTGTGGAGGGAGATTCGGCTGGTGGTTCGGCGAAATCCGGGAGAGATCGGACAACTCAGGCTATCCTCCCACTCCGTGGAAAGGTGATCAATGTCGAGAAAGCGCGGCTTCACCGAGCTCTTCAGAATAAAGAGATTCAAGCGATGATTACCGCGATCGGAGCCGGGATTGGCGATGGCGATCAGGAGGGGGCTTTTGATCTGGAGAAGGTCCGCTACCATAAGATCATCATCATGACTGATGCCGATGTCGACGGAGCACACATCCGCACGCTGCTGCTTACCTTTTTCTGTCGTCACATGCCGGAGATGGTGAAGGCGGGATACCTCTACATTGCGCAGCCGCCGCTTTATAAAATCACGCGTAAGAAGCGTGAAGAATACATCGCGGATGACCCCGCGATGAACAAGATCCTCATCGAGCTTGGGTCCGATGATGTCATCTTAAGGCAGCCGGGATCGAGCGATGGAGTTGATTCGGATCTTCTCCAGAGTGTCCTTGCTACTTTGGCTAAGCTTCAGTCATTCGTGCGAACGCTCGAAGGGCACGGGGGCAAGTTTAAGGATCTGCTCGCGGCTCGTGACGGTCATATTTTACCGACCTACATGATCCGTGTCCGCACGGGGAACGAGGAGGAGGTAAACTACTTCCGGACCGAAGCCGAGGTGCGCGCCTTCGCTGCTGAAAACCGTGATCTGCGGCTTTTCGGGGAAGAGATTAGCGAAGAGGAGGACGCATCTTTCAAGGAGAAGTATGAGGGCAAGATGCGCCGAGCTGTCCGGCGTGAACTCGGCGAAGCGATCGGGATTTCGAAACTTCTTGAGCGCTTGGCTGAGTTTGGAGTCGAAAGCGAGCCCTTCTTTTCTGATGACAAACCGATTTACGAGCTTGTCGAGGGTGCGGGTGAGAACGAGGTAATCACTCCTGTTTTCAGCCTTTTTGAGATTCTCGGACGCGTTCTTGAAATCGGAAAGAAGGGGATGCGAATCCAGCGATTTAAGGGGCTTGGTGAGATGAACGCCAAGGAGCTTTACCAGACGACAATGGATAAAGAGACGCGTCAGCTTCTCCGCGTCCAGTTCGATGATGAGAACCGAATCGAAGCTGAAACCATGTTCGACGTGCTCATGGGCGACGTGGTCGAGCCGCGTAAGCGTTTCATTGAGGATAATGCCCTGAACGTTCAGAATCTTGACGTCTAAAGGAGAGCTCCTTCTCAGTCTTCGAAACCTCTGCTGATGTTCTTTACGCTTTGATAATTCACAGGCCCACCTCAAGCCACTCGGCAGAACGCTACCCGAAACCCCAAACGACTTAATCTCGATAGGACACCCTGAGACAGAAGGCCAAGCTTTCGACTTCAACTGTTCCGCCATCTTTAAAATTTTCCTATGTCAGACGCTCCCACTCCTGAACCAGACGCACCGCGCGATTACGTTGAATCGATCAATGTGGCCGATGAAATGTCGAAGTCCTTTTTGGACTACTCGATGTCCGTCATTATCTCCCGCGCGCTCCCGGATGCTCGGGATGGCCTTAAGCCTTCTCAGCGCCGCTTGCTCTACGCGATGCACCATGATCTCTCTCTCTCGGCATCGAAGGCGCACCTCAAGTGCGCCCGAATTGTGGGTGAGACGATGGGTAAGTATCACCCGCATGGCGATGGCGCGATCTACCCGACCTTAGTCAACATGGCGCAGCCGTGGACGATGCGTGAGACGTTGGTGAATGGGCAGGGTAACTTTGGTTCGGTAGAGGGTGATGCTCCGGCAGCGATGCGTTACACTGAGGCTCGCCTTACTCATATGGGCTCCGCGATGATGACCGATCTTGAAAAAGATACCGTCGATCATCAGACGACCTACGATGAGAACTCGACTGAGCCAGTTGTCATGCCAGCGGCGATTCCCAACCTCCTGATTAACGGAGGAACCGGAATTGCGGTGGGAATGGCGACCAACATTCCGGCCCACAATATGGGCGAGGTGATTGATGGAGTCTGTGCGAGAATTGATAACCCCTACATCTCGATCGACGAGATGAAGGAGCATATTAAGGGGCCGGACTTCGCTTCGGCCTGTGAGATCCGCGGCTTTAAGGGAATCGATAGCTATTTCCGCACCGGTCGGGGAAGCATCAAGATGCGTGGGGTGATGGAGGTGACCGAGAGTAAAACTGGTGCCTCTCAAATCATCATTCGGCAGGTTCCTCATGGGGTGAACCGGGCGACGCTACAGGTGAGGATTGCGGAACTTGTCCGTGAGAAGGTTCTCCTCGATATCTCTGGGATGCGGGATCTTTCTGCCGATGACACCTGTATTGAGATCACGCTTAAGCGCGATGCGAGGCCTCAAGTGGTCGTTAACCAGCTCTTTAAGCTGACGGCAATGGAGACCTCCTTCGGGGTGAATATGCTCGCGATTCACGAGCGGCGTCCGAAGCAATTAGGACTTCTCGATGCGCTTGACGCATTTATCGAGCATCGCCGTGAGGTGATTATTCGTCGCACCCGCTTCTTACTCAAGAAGGCTGAGGAGCGTGCGGAGAACTTGGAGGCTTATCTCTTGGCGCTGGGTCACTTGGATGACTTCATTAAGATGATCCGCGATTCTAAGAATCGCGATGAGGCGCGCCAGAAGATCAAAGATTATCACTTCAGCCTCGAGACGGCGGAGTCTCTGGGAATTCTGATTCGGAGTCAGCCTAGTATCGTGGGCGATAAGTATATCTTCACTGACCGGCAGGTGAACTCGATCTTGGAACTCCGACTTTATCAGCTGACCGCGATGGAGCAGGACAAGATCAAGGCTGAATATGATGCCATCTTGGAGGAGATTAAGGATCTGCTAGATATTCTCGCCCGAGAGGAGCGCGTGCTGGCGATCATCAAAGATGAGCTGATCGAGATCAAAGAGAAGCATGCGACTCCGCGCCGCTGCCCGATCCTTCCTGACGAGGGTGAGATTGCGATCGAAGATCTCATTTCGAATGATGGCATGATTGTAACGTTGAGCCATCGAGGATACGTCAAGAGGACGGCCGCGAGCGAATACCGGGTGCAGGCCCGAGGAGGCAAGGGGGTTCGGGGCATGGAAACGCGCAACGCAAATGCGGCGGAGGATGACGAGAGCGATTTCGTAGAACACCTTTTCACTGCGCAGGCGCACGATTACTTGATGTTCTTTACCAACACGGGTCGGGTTTATGTCGAGCGGGTCTACGGAATCCCAGAGGGATCTCGTGCCTCGAAAGGGCGCAGTCTCAAGAATGTTCTTAACCTTCTTCCCGAGGAATCAATCGCGGCGGTGCTGCGGCTGGAATACCGCAAGGATGAGGATGGAAACGATGTTACCTTTTCAGAAGATAGTGGGAACGTCTTCTTTGCCACCCGCGCGGGTAAGGTGAAAAAGACGACGCTCAACGATTTCCGGAACTACCGCAAGGCGGGGACAATCGCGATCAAGCTCGATGAGGGAAATGAGTTAATCGGAGTTCGCCTAACCTCTGGCAAGGACGATGTCATGCTTGTGACCCATAAGGGAATGAGCACGCGCTTTAAGGAAGAGCAAGCTCGGGTGATGGGCCGGAACTCCGCTGGAGTTCGCGGTATTAAGCCGAGGGAAGGGGATTTTGTGGTAGGGCTCGCGGTGGTTAACGATGATGCGCGCCTTCTGGTCGCGTCTGAGAATGGTATTGGTAAGCGCACTCCCTTCGGTGACTACATGGCGAAGAATCGCGGTGGGGTCGGAATGATTACGATGAAGTGCACTGAGAAAACGGGGCAGGTCATCGGCGCGACTTCAGTCGAGGAAGAAGATGAACTGATGCTTATGACCGATGGTGGGCAGAGTATCAGGATCAGAGTTGCCGACGTTCGGGAGTGTGGACGGAATACCCAGGGGGTAAAGCTGGTGACGCTTACGAAGGGCGAGAAGCTGCAGGCGATCGCTCGAGTGATGCCTGATGAGGAAGTGATTGATCTTGAGCCGGAGGAAGATTCTGAAGGCGATGAGGAGGTCAAATAGGATCCTGAGGGGATCTTGATTCAAAGAAAACGGTGACCATGAGGTCGCCGTTTTTTGTGGTCTAGAAAGTGAATTTCCCCCGGTTGATTATTTGCTGAAGTCGTCTTGGCTATACATCTCGCCTTCGCGGTCTGCGGTGGCTTTTCGAATGCCGGCGACCTGTTCTTCGGTGACTTGGGATTCGCGGTTTGTCCAGGCGCTGCGGAGGTAGGTTATGAGGTCTGCGAGGTCCTGATCGCTGATGGTGGGGTTCTGAGCAAGGCCGGGCATGAAGGCCTGAGGGGTGAATTTCTTGCCGTTGATGAGGATCGGTCCTTGGAGGCCGTGGAGGAGAACTTTGGCGAGTCGCTCGTGATCGCCACGGACCCAGTCCGAGTCATCGAGTGTTGGTCCTAGGTTTGCGATGCCGGCTCCATCTGGGCCATGGCAGCCGATGCAGGCGGCCCGTCCCATGTAGAGTTCTTTACCGCGCTTGTGGGATGCGAGGTGTTCGCCTTTGAGGAGGGTCATGGGGTCGATTTCTTCGACTGGACCGGTGAGTGAGGCTTCGAGCCAGCGGTTGAATTTTTCGTCGCGGTAGTTTCCGGCATTGACGGCTGCGAAGGAGGAGGCGGTGGCTGACATCCCTGCGATGGCAGCTTCGCGAACGAAGGGTTTTTTACCTCTCTTTTTCAAGATGCTGACGAGCTCGCGGTGAGCTTCGGTTGATGGGATTGTGGCGAGGACCCTGCTTTTGTAGGGTAGAAGGGTGTTGCTGTCTGAAACTGCGATGACAGAATTTGTGAGTGAGATGAGATCTGAGTCGGACAGCGAGAGCGCGGCATAGAGGGCGGAGGCGATTAAGTCTTCGTCTTTACTTTGCAGGAGGGGCTCGATGTCGCTCGGGGTAAGAATTTTGAGGCCTTCGAGAGTCCATAGGCCGTGCATTTTAGAAGCGGCGGGGAAGTTTCCTTTAAGCAGCTTCCGGAGGGAAGGGGCGACGTCCTTGAGGTCGCGATCGATGATTTCCTTTTGGGCCAAGTCGCGCTGAGTGCCGTTTTCTGATAGGAGAGTCGCGGCGAGGGTTTGCGAGTTTGCTTTTTCAAGATTCACCATTTTCTCGAGGGGGCGATCCTTGGCCCGGATTCGGTAGATGCGGCCGTGACCGTAGGCGGGACCTTCGAGGCCGCGGCTTAAGGTTTGGCGGCGAAGGTAGCTGGTCATGTAGGTCCGGTGCTGGATGATCCCGTGATAGAAATCGAGGAGGTAGAGGCTGCCATCGGGAGCGGTGTAGAGATTAACCGGGCGGAAGCGCTCATCGGTCGAGGTGAGGAATTCGCGGTCGCCGAGTGGGTGAGAGCCTGAGACTTTGCCGTTATCCGACTTCACCTTGATTGCTTTGACGAGTTGCGAGGCGGACTCGCAAACGAAGGCCCAGTTTTGAAACTTTTCGGGGAATTGGTTTCCTCGGTAGATGACCGGTCCGCAAGCGCCGGTGGCATTGATGAGTTTAAAATCATTGGGCGAGATGGTGTCCTCTTTATAGCCGTTCAGGGTGGAGATGTAGGCCCGGTTGACGCCTGGGGTTACGCGTCCGGGGTGGACGGAGTTTGAGCCGACCCGGCTGGAGATGCTTGTCTTCATCTTGATTGCTTGATTTCCGACGAGGAGGTTAGGGAGGACGCGGTCGCCGATGAGTAGGGTGCTATTTGAGTTGAAGAAGAGGCGTCCCATGTTGTCTTTTGTGATTCCCCACTGGCCGCGTGCGGGGGTGGGTTCCTTGACGAGTTGTCCGTCTTGCCACTTGTAGCGGGAGGAGGATTTGGCGTTATACATCCAGTTGTCCATCCCCAGCATCATGCCATTAGGCTTGTGTTCGACATTACTGCCACGGGAGTAGTTATCATCGACGACGATGGCTTCGCCTTTGGGTTGATCGCCATCGCGCTCGACGAAGAAGAGCTGCTCTTGGTCACCGTAGAGGATGCCGCCAGGGACGAGAGCGATGGAGCGTGGAAGGATGATTTTATCGAGGAAAGTGGTCCGCTTGTCCGCTTTGCCATCCCCAGTGGTGTCCTCGAGGATGGCGATGCGACCCTCAGGCTTATCTTCGCCAGCGCCATCGATATCCGGCATGTAGCCGCGCATTTCGACGACCCACATGCGCCCGCGGCCGTCGAAGGTGAGAGCGACTGGCTTCTCGACGAGGGGCTCGGCTACGACTGGTTCGATGGTGAAATCTTCATGGATGGTGAAGGTTTTTATGGCTTCATCGACGGAGAGAACGGGCGAGGCCGGGATCAGGTCCTCGGGGACGATGTCAGCCATTTTGTCATGTCCTTTTCGGTCACCATTTTGTGCAAAGGCGAGTGGAGCTACGAGCGCGGTAGCGAGAGCAAGAAGTGGACGGGTTATCATTGCTTATATTACGGGGGGTTTTCTAAGAAGCTAACGAGAAATACTGTTAATTTTGAAGAATGCAAAGGTGGAAGCGAGCGGAGGTTCGAGGGAGGAGGGGGATTGGCCGAAAAATTTCTGTGCAATCAGGGTAAGATTGGCCGGGTGGTTGAGGCCTTCGAGAGGGTGGCTCACGGCGGAATCGGGCGGGAGCATGTCGGGCGCGTCGCTTTCCAAGAGGAGGCGATCTTTTGGTAGTAGGTGAAAGATAGTTCGTTGGGAAGCTTTTCGCTGGTGGAGGAAATAGCCCGAAAAGGAAAAGAAGGCGCCCAGTTTGATAAGTTCCCGAGCGGTCTCGAGTGAGCCGCTGTAGGAGTGGATCAGGAAGCGAGGGAGAGCTGCGGCATCATGGAGCATTTCGAGGAGGGGCCCCCAAGCTTTGAGGCAGTGGACGGTGAGGGGACGGTCGAGCTCGAGAGCGAGGTCGATTTGAGCCTGAAAAGCCTTTTGTTGCAGGGGGAGGTGGTGATCGGGGATCCAGCGATCGAGGCCGCATTCACCGACTCCGGCTTTCGGGAAGCGGGCGAGGTAGTCTCTCAGGGGAGGGAGCCAAGTGGGAGAATCATCCTGCACTTTCCAAGGATGGAGGCCGAAGGAGGGAGTGATAAAATCAGGATGGCGCTCGGCGAGTTCGGCGACGGTGGGCCAATCCTGTGGGTGGGTGCCATTGACGACGCAGTGGATGATGCCGGCCGCTTTCATCTCGGCGATGATGTGCTCGCGATGGCCCTGGAAGCGGGGGTCGGCGAGATGGTTATGTGCGTCGATCAGCAAGGTTGGTAGCGGTGAAGGAGTTCTGCGGCTGCGGTCTCGAAGTCAGCGGCGGAGCAGCTTGGAGGCTTGAGGGAGTGCTCGGGGATGGGGTAGACGGAATCCTCTGATCCGGGACGGCGATAGACGAGATCGTAGTGATCGGCGAGGATGGAGGTGAGGAAGGCAGGCCAAGCACGCTCATTGATTTGTTGCTGCCAGCGGTCGACCTGTGCGTTGCCACGGAGGCGGCGGAGGCCATCGAGGGTGGCGTTCAGCGAGTCGGGGTCTTTGATGAAATGCTGGTAGTCGGCTGCTAGGAGTTTAGCACGTTCGGCGAGTGGGAGATCGAGAAGAATGAGGGTGCCCCCGCCGAGTCGCTGCCAGAGGTCGCTTGGGAGGTGGAGCGATCCGATGCGGTTCGACTCGGCTTCGGTGAAGACCGGGCGGGCGGGATCGAAGCTTTTAAAGGCGGACCAGAGGCGGGATTCGAAGAGGCGCTGGGTAGGTTGCGGTTTGTCGGGATCGGTTCCGAGGATGGATCCGCGGTGGTTGGCGAGTCCTTCGAGGTCGAGGATTTGAGCTCCTTGGCGCGCGAGCTCGTGGAGGAGGCGTGTTTTACCACAACCGGTGAGCCCGCCGAGAACGAGGAGCGCTGGTTTAGGGGGAGAGAAGGTGTTTGGGAGATCTGCGAGGAGCCATTTCCGCCAACTTTTGTAACCGCCCTCGAGGATGCGGGCGCGCCAGCCGATGGCGCGAAAGATGACGGCCATGGAGGTGGAGCGGAGATTTCCCCGCCAGCAGTAGAGGAGGGGGGAGAAATCGGCGCTTTTTTCCGATAGGGTTGTCGCGAGATGATGGTGGATGTTTTCGGTGATGAGGGTCGCTCCCAAGCGGCGGGCCTCGAAGGGACTCGTAGCGTGCAGGAGACCGACCTTGTGGTGTTGGGCGTCACTGAGCACTGGGAGATTTAGGGAGCCGGGGATGTGGTCCTCTGTGAATTCGTGAGGGGCGCGCACATCGATGATGTCGCGAAACTCTTGTAGGTTAAGAGGGCAGCTGACTCGTTCCGGTTGGCGCATGTGGATCTGTTTCGGGGAGCAATATCCTATGGGGGATTGAGAGGTTTTTTAGTCTCACTGGCACGATTGATGATCTCTGATCGGGACTTGGCGAGGCGGAGGTAGCCGTGTTTTAGGTTGCTACTGATCGAGCGAGACGAGGAAGACGAGGGGGCGCTGCGGGGGGGGGTAATTTGGAGGGTCAAGCGATGCGGTTCTTCTAGAGCACTTCAACTACGAGGCTGATTTCGACCGAGACGCCGAGTGGGAGAGAGGATACTCCAACGGCTGCGCGGGAGTGTTTACCAGCTTCGCCGAAGACCTCGACGAGAAGGTCGGAGGCGCCATTGATGACTTGAGGGTGGGCGGTGAAGTCAGGCTCGGCATTGACGTAGCCGCTCAGGCTGACGATTTTCTTGACGGCGTTGAGCGAGCCCATTTCAGCTTTTACGACGGCGAGGCGGGTGAGGACAGCAAGACGGGCGGCTTTTTGAGCGTCCTCTAGGCTGCACTCGCTAGGGACTTTCCCTTTATAGGATTCTTCTCCGGCAATTGGTAGGCCTCCGGAGATGTGGAGAAGATTTCCGCTCCGGACGCAGTTCAGGTAGGAGCCGACGGGTTGGGCAGCGGCAGGGAGGGTGAAGCCGAGGGCAGAGATGCGTTCTTCAGGGGTCATGAGATTATTTGCTGTGGGAGTTTGTAAAGAGGGCGATGAAATTGAGCCCTGATTTGCTTAGGGTGGCGCGGCGGCCTTGGCCCACGAGACGCTTCCGGGTGTAGTAGGAATGTTTTGAGCGGGTGGTGCGGACGTAGCTGATGGTAGGCCTTTTCACCGCGCGGTTACTGGCTACGACCGAGAGGGGAATGCCGGAGTCGGTGAAGGAAATCTCCCATGAGGTGCTTGGTGTTTTGTGGTCGCCTTTTTTCAACCACGGGTAGCGGCCTACGATTTCGAGAGGGCCGGTGCGGGCGACGGTGACCTTATAATAAGGGGTAGCTCCGCTGAGAAAGGCGGGAATTGTGAGGTCTGGATTGTTCCGCTGGGCGAGGAAGAGGGAGGCGATATCGATCCCGATGAGATTCATGCCATTGTAGAGTCCGTGCGGGTTCTTGCCTTTAAAGACTTCTAGGTGCCAGTCATCGAACTTTTCGCTGGAGAGGAGGTTGAGTTCGAGGTGGAGGTGGGCCCGCTCTCGGGAAATGCCGGCTCCGGTGTAGCCCATCGTTCCGAGGGAAGAGCCGCCGAGGAGGCGCTGCCCTACTTTAACTGAAATTTCAGAAAGGTGTGCGTAGAGACTGAAGAAGGGCCCGTAGCCCCAGTTATGTTCTACCACGACATACTTTCCGTAGTTACTCCCGCCAGCGCTCATGCTGGTGTGGACGACTTTTCCGGCGGCGATGGTGCTGACGCTATCGAGTGGCCGGGAGCTGCGATCACGCTTCATCGGCTTGATATCAAGACCTTCGTGGAATTTGGTGGCGATCACTCCTTCCCTTTCGGTATTTACCAAAGTGCGCACGAAGCCGTATTGGCCAGCGCTCCAGGGGCGGCTGCTTTTTCCTCCGAAGGAGCGGGGGACCCACATGTAGAAGTCTTCCGGTTTGCCATCGAAAATGGCTCGGTTATTGGTGGGAAGGGAGAGGTTGAGGGGCTCGGCTCCGGGTAGGCTGAGCGAGACGAGGAAGAAGATAAGAAGCTTCATTTTTTGGCCTTCTTTGCTTTTGCTTTCATCTTTTCTTTCACCACTTCTTTGCGGGTTTTCCACTGGTCCTTGGTATCACCAATGCGGGGGATCATGAGGTCGAAGCGGGCGATCTCGTCCCGCTGCATCCCTTGCCAGACGACTACTTTTCCATCGGTGACGGGGCGGTCGACGAGGACGGCATCTAGGGGGCGGCCGTTAAACATGGCGATGAACCAGCTCTTTTGATTCTGGGTCGTGATGGCGGCAAAGCGCTGCTGGGCGACTTTCGAGAGGGAAAAGGTGGCTCCGGCGGTGCCGTCATCGGCGAAAAAGGGGTCGAAGGCGATGAGGTCTTTTGTGGAGATTTCTGGACTGCGTCGGAAGTAGACCTGCTTGCCGTAGACCGCTTGGGGGAAGATCATCTTGGGCCCCTCGGCTTTCTGGCCCTGCATGTGGAAGGTGAGTCGATTGGGCTCCGGCTTCTTCCCCATGGCGTGGAGATTGGGCAGAAGCGCGGCGGTGATTAGGAGGGGTATGAGCCAGCGCATGGCTATAATATGGAAGCAGTCTGGCCCGGTGTAAAGGATGATGGCCTTAGGCGCGGACGTAGGGATTGCTCCGCTTCTCCTCGCCGATGGTGGTCGATGGGCCGTGTCCGGGGTAGACGATGGTCTGGTCCGGGAGGGAATAGAGTTTTTCGGAGATGGATTGGAGCAGGGTGGCCTCATCCCCGCCTGGGAGGTCAGGGCGGCCGATGCCTCCTGCGAAAAGAGCGTCGCCACCGAATACAACACCCTCGAAAGGAAGATAGAAGGCGAGGGAGTCCGGGGAGTGGCCTGGCACGTGGAGGAGGTGAATTTTGAGAGCGCCGATTTCGATCTCGTCTTGGCCCTTTAAAATCTGGTCGATTCCGAAGGGCGGGACCGAGATATCGAGCCCCCATTCGCGTGCTTCCTTATCGCGGATGAGCTCGGGATTGTAGGCTTGGTAGGAATACTTTTTAGCGTCGAGAAGATCGGCATCTTCGACATGATCGAAGTGCTGATGGGTGAGAAAGAGGTGGTCCGTGCTTAGGTCTTTCTCCTTGAGGAAACGGTCGATCCCGGCTGGTGCGTCGAACAGGAGATTGCCGGCGCTGGTTTGGATGAGGTAGCCGTTTGTCTGGACGGCACCTCCAGTGAAGGTGAGGAGTTCCATGTTAGGAATGGCGGAGTGATTCGATGATTGGGAGGATGGCTTCGGTGGGGATGGTGTCGCAGGTGACGCCATTACCGAGTCGGTCGAGTAAGACGAAGGTGCGCTTTCCGTGCGCGAATTTTTTATCGCGGGACATTTTTTCCAAAACCAATGCAGAGGGGATGTCTGCTGGAAGTTGGAGGGGGAGTTGGAAATGGCGCAGCAGGTTTAAAATTCTGACGCTTTCTTCTTTTCTCAACCCGGAATGGGCTTCTGAGAGGGCGAGGGCAGCGCGGATTCCGAGCGAGATTGCTTCGCCATGGAGGAGGGTGCCGTAGGGGACGGAGGCTTCGATGCCGTGGCCGATGGTGTGGCCGAAGTTGAGGAGCGCGCGCGTGCCGGAGGTTTCCTTTTCGTCCTCTTCGACGACGCGGGCTTTGATGGCGACGTTCCGGGCAATGAGTTCGGCGGGGACGTTCTGATCGATTGGGTCGAGAGCTTCGAGATCGGCAAGCATTTCGAAATCACGAATTGCGGCGTGTTTGATGACTTCAGCGAAGCCTTCACGGAACTCGCGGCCGGGGAGGGTTAGAAGGGTCTCGGGGTCGGTGAGGACGAGCCGTGGTTGGTGGAAGGCTCCGATGAGATTTTTGCCGTCCGGGGTGTTCACCCCGGTCTTTCCGCCTACGGCAGAATCGACTTGAGAAACGATGGTGGTGGGGATTTGGACAAAGGGGATGCCTCGGTAAAAGATGGCAGCGACAAAACCGGCGAGATCGCCGACGACGCCTCCACCAAGGGCCACGACGAAGGAGGAGCGATCGTGTCCCGCTTGAATAAGTGAACGTGAGAGGCGCTCGACCTCCGGCATCGACTTCGAACCTTCACCCGCTTCGGCAAGGTGCGAGCTTGTCTGATAGCCTGCGTCCGCGAGGGAGGCTTCCACCTTTTTCAAATAGTGCGGGGCAACATTCGTATCCGTGATGATGGCAGCGCGGCCCTCGAGACCGGCGGCGAGGATTCTATGACCAGCTTGCGCAAGAAGAGCTGGTTCTACGAGGATTTCGTAGGAGCGGTCGCCGAGATCGACGTGGACAGAGTTCATGAATGACGGAGGCGGTGCCAGGTGGAGGTGTCAGGTTTTAAAAGAAGATCAAGCGGGCGTTCCGCGAGTTCAAATTCCTGCACAAGCTGCTTGAGAAGTGCGAGCGAGGCAAGCGCATCATAGAGGGCATCGTGCCAGGCGCGGTCTGGTGCGTGGTCGGAAAAATCGCTTATCCCTCTGGCGCTGCAGAGATCGCCCAGCGAATGCGAGGGCTCTTCTGGCCAAGCGGCTCTCGCGAGTTGCAGGGTATCAATCCAAGGACCGAAGCGATGACCGGGGAAAGTTCTGAGAAAGCGCTTCTCGGTCCCATGCCCGTGCGCCACCACAGGGCCCGCGCCGAGGCGCTTCTTTAGGACGGGCCAGAGCGAGAGGAGGGAGGGTGCATCGGTGAGATCATCGGTGGTGATACCGTGAACTTTTTGCGCAGCC
>Ga0114957_1000741_pt1 | contig 40132 bp, 35 predicted proteins | sample BantaG_FD_87175 | JGI IMG/M metagenome (GOLD analysis project Ga0114957, IMG submission 87175) | Marine algal microbial communities from Bantry Bay, Ireland - BantryBay_4 metaG | ecosystem: Host-associated > Algae > Red algae > Unclassified | place: Bantry Bay, Ireland | collected 2014-11-21
ACTTGATACTTGAACTTGCACTTTTTAAAATTCAAGTGCAAGTATCAAGTGCAAGTATCAAGTGCAAGTTCAAATGCCCGCAGTTCGCAGGAGCCCCCAGATCAAAGCAGGCTGAATAGTTACGCTGAAGCTTTCTTTCAAGGCTAGCCTTGACGAAGGGTTTAGCGTAGAGATAGTGGTGACACCAGTAAGCGTTAAAAACCACCAAAATACCAAAAATATACGTCCACTTTTTTTCATAGAGCCTTATATAGATTGTAAATTGAAATAAACACAGGGTGTCTAACCTTCTGTAAAAGAAGTAGATATGCGCTTTTGAGGTATCTAGGTTTTTAAGCCAAAAAAAATAAAAATAATTCTCCCCCGTTTTTTGCAAAAGCACTAGTACCTTTGCAATATGAAATGGTCTAAAATTATCCCTTACCTAATCATTGGTGTCTGTGTTTGTATCACCCTTTATCAACAACGTGGAGGGGCCGGCGTGGGCTCTGGCGAAATACCTGACTATGCGATCGAAGTGCTTGAAGAAGTGCAGCAAAGTGGCAAGGCCCCGCAAGGCTACGTCGGCGGTCGTAACTTCCAAAACAGAGAAAAACTATTGCCTAAAAAAGATGCTTCAGGTAAGAAAGTCAAATATAAAGAATGGGACGTTCACCGAAAGGTAAAAGGAAAGAACCGGGGGGCCGAACGACTCGTCACCGGCTCAGATGGCTCCGCTTATTATACCAGTGATCATTATCGGTCGTTTACTAAGGTGGAGTAGTGGGAAGTGGGAAGTGGGAAGTGGGAAGTGGGAAGCTCCTTCTAACGCGGGCCCCGCGATCGCAGGAAAGCTTCCCACTTCCCACTTCCAACAACATTACAATCAAAACAAAACATACATGAAATACATCAAGAAAGTGGACCGTCCGGAATCTACATCAGAGCTACTCGTAGTTCGTATCGATGGTGCAAAAACACCAACACTCAAAAAATTTTACCGAAAGATGCTCGTTCGGCTCAAGTTTCCGGATTACTTTGGTGATAACCTAGATGCATTGGCTGATATGCTTTGTGATCTGAGTTGGCTGGAAGAATCACAGGTGCGTCTTTACATCAAAAACCCACAAGATTTTCTCTCCGGTGAAAAGAAGTCTAGGAAGAATGCAGTCCTTGAAATTTTTGCAGAAGCTGCCAGTAATCAGATGGAGGAAGGCCGTACTTTTATGGTGCGTGGTGCGGTTTAAATCAATTCAATCTTCTCAATCACCTTGCGGTTAGCCATAATAAACTCGTAACCCGAGTAAACCGTAATTAACATCGTCCAAAGTGCGAGCACCATTATGGCATTGCGAACCAGGCTGCTGTAAACGCCATCGCTCAAAGGGTGGAAGAAAATAAGCATCAAATAGATCAATACCAATACTACAAATTGTGTAAACGTTTTGACCTTTCCTGAAAAACGAGCAGCTAAAACTACTTTCTTAGGAAGGAGCAATAAGCGGATGATCGTCAGAAAAATCTCTCTGAAAACAATAAGTGCTGTCAGAATAATAGGTATCAAACCATTGTAGGTGAAAACAAGGAACACACCGATAATCAGTATTTTATCTGCTATAGGGTCAATGATCTTTCCAAAGGTGGACACGATTTTCCAGCGACGAGCAAGATAACCGTCCAGGTAATCTGTAAAGGAAGCTATCAGAAATAGAGTCAATGATATTGATAAGGGCACGGGCTTCAGGGTAAAAGCAAAATACCCGCAAAGAAGGGCCAATGGAATCCTAATAAGCGAGAGCATATTAGGTATTTGTTTTTTTATCTCTGACATGTTATCTTCTAATGGATCTTAAATTCTACTTTGAAAGTACGATTTTTATGAGACTTAGGCAAATATAGTTTAAGTATGGTTAATTTTTTAGTTAGAAGAGGGTTGGAAGTGGGAAGTGGGAAGTGGGAAGCTTCCTGCGGTCGTGGGCCCGCGTTAGAAGGCGCTTCCAACTTCCCACTTCCCACTTCCAACTTCCAACTTCCAACTTCCAACTTCCAACTTCCAACTTCCAACTTCCCACCTCATTCATAATACGCTTTTCCCGCCTTCTTATACACTTTTCCGTTTTTCATAACAAATTGCACCTCCTGAAGTTCAGCAATATCCTCTAATGGGTTATTATTGACCGCTACCAGGTCTGCCCACTTTCCTTTTTCTACGGTACCCACCATATCGTTTATTCTTAGTAGGGTAGATGCATTCACGGTGGCCGAACGTATAGCTTCTATTGGAGGCATTCCAACCTCTACCATCAACTCAAATTCGCGGGCATTATCGCCGTGGTACGATACGCCTGAGTCCGTTCCAAAGGCGATCTTCACGCCGTGTTTATACGCTTTCGCAAATGTTGCCTGAATCTTTGGTCCAATCGCCAGCGCTTTTGGAACCACTACATCCGGGTAAAAGCCCTTAATTTTTGCTTTCTCTGCCACAAAGTTACCGGCAAGTATAGTCGGTACCAGGTAGGTTCCATGCTTGACCATCAAATCCATCACTTCTTCATCCATCAGTGTGCCGTGTTCAATGCTATTGATTCCTGCAATTACAGCTCGTTTCATTCCTTCTTTGCCATGTGCATGTGCCGCTGTCACCATCCCATAATCATTTGCCGTTTCAACTATCGCTTCAATCTCTTCTACCGAAAACTGTGGTCCCGAGCCATCTTTGGCTACACTGAGTACACCACCAGTCGCAGTGATCTTTATACAATCCGCTCCGTTTTTATAGCGTTGACGAACCGCCTTCTTTGCATCTTCTACACCATTTACGACGCCCTCCTTGGGTCCCGGGTCACCTTTTAGTTCTCTTTTTAATCCATTGGTCGGATCGGCATGGCCACCTGTAGTAGCTAACGCTTTCTCTGCAGTATAAATTCTGGGGCCGCGCACAAACTCTCTGGCAATGGCCTTTTGCAAAGAAACATTGACACCAGTTCCTCCCAGATCTCTCACTGTCGTGAAACCAGCCATCAGGGTGCGTTCACAATACTGGGTGGCTTTCAAGGCTACATCAGCCTCGTTTTCACGAAAACCATTTTCATATCGCTTCGGATTGGACTCATGCTCAATGTGTACATGCATGTCCATAAACCCGGGCATGACATACTGCGATTTCAAATCAATAACTTCCACACCTGCCGGCGCTTCAAGATATCCACTCCGAATTGCACTAATATTTTTTCCATCAATAATAATGGTCTGCTCCACTTTGACATCTTTACCGGTACAATCAATCAGATGACCACAGTGTAGGTATTTGGTTTGTGCAGAAAGAGTGGTGGCCAGGAGGAGGAATAGGAAGGTTAGTTGGTTCATTTTTTAGGTTGATTTATTTTGCTGCTAATATAAATCATTTTTTCTAGGATGGAACACTGATCTAAGGGACTGGACGGATTTTTTTCCGTAGCAACACCTTAGCACGAAGGCAACACGTTAGCAAGAAATTCCGGTCTCAAAAAAATAGATATACTTTTTTTACCTAAGCATGTACCTCAGCGCAAAAAGTCCAGTCTAAAAGGATGAGGACACATCGCGGCATAGTCATAAGTCGCCATCGCCATCGCTATCGCAACTTAAAATGTCCATCCTTGTATGCCGTTCAGCTAGACAAGTCCTCCCAAAATGGCCTGATTTTAGCTTGTAAGAAGAGGAAATTAGACAGAACTAAACGCCACGCCAAAAGGAAACCAATCCAAGTTCCCAATTCCAAAAGAAACGTATGTATCACCTGAGTTATTCAGGATTTTAATCGAAGTTGTCAAAGCTGCGGTATAACGCGCTATGTTAGCTGCCAGTCAAAAACAACTTCAGAAACTTATTTAAACTTAATTCAATGAACACATTTTTAAGAAATTTTCTATTTGCTGGCTGTCTGTTTGGTGGCGCCCTTGGTGCTTCAGCGCAGGCGGATGTGATTGATTACAAACAACTACACATTTCTGTCAAGAAAAATGGCCAACAAAATTATGAGCGAATGAACCTGAAAGGAGAAGCAGCGCTTGATTTTGATGTTCCAGATTTTATTAGCGAAAATATAGATGATTCGGAAATTCGTATTATCGGTACGTTCATTTCAAATGATGAAAAAATAAAAGTAAACTTTAATAGCAAAGAACTTGCTGCAGGTAAAGACTGTACTCAGTTTTGCCAGGAAGTAGTAGATATTGATCAAACGCCTTTGTTGGGTGTGAGTATGGAGCAGACGCATGATTTTGAAGGTTCTCTAATAAAGAGAATCGTGGAGCATTCAGCGGCTGAGGAAGCTGGCCTTTTGGCTGGTGATGTGATCACCTATGTATCTGTCATTCCAATCCGTTCTGATTGTGACCTGATCATGGCGATCAAAGAACATGAAGTAGGGGAGGAAGTGCGTATTGAGTATATCAGAAACGACAAAACATATCGGACAACTGCGGTATTAGGTTACCAGTTGCGCAAAACAATTAGCTGGGTCCCATGTTGTGATACTCCGGTTGAATTGGGAACTGATTTAGGGCTGACTCTACATGCTGGTTATAGTGGTTTGAAGTTATTCCCAAATCCAAGTGAAGGTGTATCTCAGATAGAATACCAGGCATCAGAGATGGGTGCATTGAGTATTGTAGTATCTGATCTTGCAGGTCGTGAAATCTACAGAAATGAGATCAGTGACTTTGAAGGTAACCACAGCGAAACACTTGATTTGACAGGTGAAAGCGCAGGTATTTACTTTATTAATGTGATCCAGGGCGATCAAACGCATACAGAAAAATTAGTCATTCAGAAGCAATAATCTTTGAAGAAGATATTCTGAAAAACCAAAAACTGAGCACCCGGTTACTTTAATTAGTGCCGGGTGTTTTTTGGTTAAGACCGAAGACGGGAGATCGAAGACGGAAGACGGAAGACGGAAGACCGAAGACGGAAGACGGAAGACCGAAGACCGAAGTTTTTCCCTCTGTCGTGGATGGGACACGGATTGAACGGATTTACACGGATTTTTTAGTAGTATGTGAATCCCTTTATTGCAAGTGGTTCGAGCTTAACTAATCGAGCGCGAAAGAACAAAAAAAATCCGTTCTAATCTGTTCAATCCGTTAGATCCGTGTCCCATCACCTCCACAAGTAACAAAGCAGAATCAGAGCTGTTGTCAACAGTCTTTCTCAAAAAAAACCTACCTTGCGCATTCAAAATCACCACAACAAAGCATGCGCTATTTCATTCACCTTGGTTACGATGGGAAAAAGTATCACGGTTGGCAACGACAGCTAAAGGATCGCTCTGTACAAGAAACCATCGAAACGGCACTAAGCAAAATGCTTCATACTAAAACGGTGATATTTGGTTGTGGGCGCACCGACACGGGGGTGCATGCCAGCCAATATATTTTACATTTGAATGCCGATGAGATCACAGACTACGATCCCGTTTTCCGCCTCAATAAAATGCTTCCGGATGATATTGCGGTTTTTGATGTGTTGCCCGCCAACTACCGCTGGCATGCCCAACATGATGCAATAGAACGAACCTATGATTATTTCATTCATGGTTACAAGGATCCGTTTTTAGCTGGAAGGAGTTCTTATTATCCGTTGGCAGATTTTGATTTGGATCAAATGAAAAAGGCAGCAGCTTTAGTTAGTCAGTATGACGATTTTCGTGCCTTTTGCAAACAGCCTGCTCTTTATGAGCACACCCGTTGTAAGGTAACTTCCGCTAAATTATTGATCGATGAAAAAGGCGATAAACTACGTCTGGAAATAAAAGCCAATCGTTTCCTACGCGGCATGATCCGAAAGATTGTTGCTCGCTTGCTGGAAGTTGGAAACGGGAAAGTTAGCCTCGATCAGTTTGAAGATAGTTTAAAAACAGGCGTTGATTTTGAGTTTAAACATTCTGCTTATCCGGATGGTTTGTATCTATCAAAGGTTATTTATCCTTATTTGGATTTGCCTGCTCGTACGGACTTTTGGATGGGGCGGGAGACGTGGAAGGAAGTGTAGGTTGGAAGTGGGAAGTTGGAAGTTGGAAGTGGGAAGCGCCATCTAATGCGGAGGCCCGCGATTGCAGGAAGCTTCCCACTTCCCACCTCCCACTTCCAACTTGATTTTAATCAAAACAAATATGGAAGTAAAAAAACTACAACAATCCATCATCGACTATAAGAACTTTGTTCGGAAAGACCGGGAATTCAACTATGCCTACATCTGGGAATCCTTGCAAACTTTTCAAAAAAATTGGGATGTTGATGCGCCTGATTTTGCAGCCATGTATGAGCAGTCCTTTCAAAATGAAAAGAGCAGGCGACTTTGGAAACGGGAAGCCTGGTTACCCAAAGAAATGATGGTAAAACTAGCAAAACTAGACCCCGAGTTTATACGCCGGATGTTTAAAGACTTGATAGATGAGGAGAAGGAAGTGGAAGGCCGTATTTCCAGATTTAAATTCGGTTGCGATACGTTGCTCCTTGATTACAAATCCAAACAAATTGCTTCCATAGAGAACAATCACTTTCACGATAATAATGAAATGATCTTTTTGTATTTGGCTTTTTTGATCCCCGATAAGTATACCTTATTTCATTATCCCGCCTTTCAAAAAGTAAATGAATTGTTGGCGACCCCGATTATACCGGGCCCCTATGACCTCAGTCGTTTTATCAAAATTACCAATGTCTTCAACACCTTTTTGCAACGAGATGAAGAAGTGATGGAGGCGCATGAGCAGCGACTGGGGGTGGAGTTAAGAGGCTTGGCTAAGAGTCGGATTTTGGTTTTTGATTTTTATGAAAATTTTGCGAATGGCTTTTCTGTCTAACGCGTTTTGCCTACTAATGCGAAGGGACACGGATTTTCGCAGGTTGGACTGATAAAGACGGATTTTGCTCGCAGGCTCGCTCGACCGTAGTGATACAAAGGCTGGTTTTTTTGTCGGAATGGTTTTTAGCCAGCGCAAAAATTAGATAAAAAATGAAAATTTCTCACGCCAATTCTTTCCCGAATTCCTTCCGTATCAAAGCCACATTATTCAAATGGGCTTCCAAAGTAAACTTAGGGAAAGGGTAATGTTCTACCCATTTTTTCTGATTAAAACTCGTTTCATTCTCAATCGAATCACGTAGCTCCAAAATATAATTTTTGGAATCGGCCATTCGTTGTTTTATCTCCATTATATCAGCAGTAGCATCACCATGACCCGGGATTAGAAGTTTGATATCATGCTTTTGCAAAATCAACTCCATCGTTTCGATTGTTTGCAAATAGGCAGTACTACTGTCGTAAATGAATGGGAATTCTACATTGCTCAGATAGTCACCTGCGATCCATGTACCGTATGGTTCTATGATGGTGAAGATGCCGTCGTTGTTGTGTCCGGGGGCATGGTAGAAAGTTAGTTTAGTTGAACCGAAACTGATTTGCTGACCGTTTTCTGAAACTACCTGATCGATGATCGGATACTCAATTGGATAGTCGCGAGTGATGTAATGCTTGTCATCAAAATCAAGTATATCCTGGATCTGTTTTTCTTTGCCTGTACTTTCGACGAATGCTTTCGAGGCGATTGTTTTGGTATTGTCAAAAGCGCGCCAGGCAATGATGTGGTCGTAGTCGGAGTGGGTAAAGAGGAGATGGAGCGGACCGTTATTTTTTAGAGAATTGACTTGTTGCTGGATGTGTTTAATTTCTATGGGTAGCCAATTGGGGTCGACTAGTAAAGTGAGATCCTCGTTGTGAAATAGGGTAGAAGTGGTTCGGTAGATGGCGCTTTCGAATATGCTTAGGTTTTGGGTTTTTAGTTGGGTTTTCACTATTTGTTTTTTGCTTGTTCGATTTTACTTTCTATTTTATCTTTATGTTTTCTGATTTCATTAGCAATCAATTGATTGATTTCTTTGTCGCTTAATTGTTCGCCATAAAGTTTTTCAATGACCAAAGTTCCTCCTGAGGTATGAACTGAGTAGTTGAGTCCCTTAAGTTGGAATTGGATTGAAGACCTTGAATTAAATTCGTTATACCCAGACCTATTAAAAATGTTATATTGAAATTCTAATTTAACGAAATTGTTTTTTGCAGAAACCCTCTTTCTGTTGGTTGCAATTACGTCTGAAATAGAAGAATCCGTTCCCGTATTATCAATAAACAAAGTGAAATGAGATGTAATTCACGAATAAAATTCTCAGTGATTGGTCAATCTTCTTTAACGATATCTAGTACCCAATTAAGAGCATCATTATGCCCTGTAATTTCAAAGTGATCCTTTAATGGTTTACCTTGAGCGGTAATTCCGTGAAGTATCAATGCTTTGGTTTCACCATAAGTCAAAGAATTACCTTCAATATGATTTGAATGATAATTCCAATCGAGCCTTAGCTTTTGCATAACGCTTTGCTCGTCATCTTTTTTTAGAGGACGAAGCGCATCAAGCTCGCTTTTTAATTGAATTGACTTGATAACATTTTCCATACAGAATGTTTGACAATTTTCGTTTATCTTAACCTGCGGTTCAAAAAGATAAACAGCCAAAGCATAAAAATCAAAGATATCTAACTAACACTATAGTTTTATACATCAAGCCCCCAGCAACAAAAACAAAGCGACCTTAAACGCCTCTCCCTGAGCCTTCTTGACCAGTTCCGTGTCATATTCCAGGTCCTTCAATTTCGACTTTATCGTCGCACCGTGAATCAGGCGAATCTCATAGTCGCTGGTCTGTATCAAACCCTCCATTTTAAAACTCATTGAACCACCAGCAAAGCGACCTTTCGGCATCCGCTCCTTTAATGCAATTTCCGCAAAATCCTGCTCTTTAAAAAAAGCGAGTACTTTTGTATGGAAATCTTTAACCTGAGTCTGATTCCTGGAGTCATCAATTTTAAGTTTATCAAAAGGCAATGGAATTACCTTGTAATCCTCAAATGTGCCTTCCAGTATCACGATCTGTGCTTCGCTCCCTTTTAATTCAATTCCACAAACTTTCTTCATATTTTTTTTTGCCAAAGTACAAAACTATAATGACAAATTAACATGTATTCTAAATTGGCCCGAAGTTATCTCTTTTGCTTTGTTCCCAAAGAATAGCTTACCACTAAATTTACCCTTGATTTCAAAGCCAATTCCAACAATAGGCCCTCTTTTAGTAATTGTAAAATTACTGCCATTTTGTTCTCCAACTTCAGAACGCCACGAAATAGTAGCACCATCAAACCACTCGATCGTATCCAGAACGGGTGCTTCTTTGTAGTTTTTTTCAGAGCAAAAAATGCCATTAGGATGGGTCGGTAATACATATGTTTTTAATTCACAAATAACAACAAAAAATTAACTTCAATTTTATATGACCACTTCATTGAATCATTCCGTACTTTTGCACCATGCAAGATTCAAAAATACAAATGGAGAAAATATTAAAACGTCTTAATATTGACGCTTTAAACGAAATGCAGGTTGCCGCCGCCATTGCTGACAAAAAAGATGGTGATGTAATTCTACTTTCGCCGACGGGATCAGGAAAGACATTAGCTTTTTTATTGCCTATCCTTCGTCGAATTGATCCCGATAAAACTGGAACACAGGCACTTATAATAGCACCTTCCCGTGAACTTGCTTTGCAAATCGAGTCTGTTCTCAAAAGTATGGGCACCGGCCACAAGGTCAATTGTTGTTACGGTGGGCACCCGATGCGGATTGAAAAGAAAAGCTTACAGCATCCGCCAACCATCCTCATTGGTACGCCCGGTAGAATCGGCGATCACATCCAACGCGAAAATGTAGACGTCAGTCAGGTCAAAACACTGGTCTTAGACGAGTTTGATAAAACACTGGAATTTGGTTTCCATAAGGAAATGATCTTTATCATGGAAAGCTTAGTGAGTGTTGATCGCAAAATGCTGACTTCCGCAACAGCTGCCATTGAGGTTCCGGATTTTGTTATACTCGAAAAGCCACAGGAGTTAAACTTTATTTCCGAATCAGGAAAACCAAAAGGCCTTACCATAAAAAGAGTCATTTCTAGCGATAGGGACAAACTTGGAATTCTATATAATTTGATTTGCCAATTGGGTGATGCGTCCATGCTTATTTTTTGCAACCATAGAGAATCTGTGGAGCGCGTCAGTAACTTTCTTCGACAGAAAGATATCGTTCAAAACTATTTTCATGGCGGACTGGAGCAGTTAGACCGGGAGCGTATATTGACGAAGTTTAGAAACGAAAGTTTGAAAATCCTAGTCACCACCGACCTCGCCGCTCGTGGTCTTGATATCCCCGAAATCAAATACGTCATCCACTATTCAACGCCAACCAGAGAGGATCCCTTCATCCACCGCAACGGACGTACCGCTCGTATGGATGCCAACGGAAGAGCTTTCATGATCATGCATACCGACGAAGCCATGCCCAACTATATTCGTACGCCTCCCGGCATCTTCGAAGTAAAAGGAAATGGGACTCCGCCAGAAAAACCAATGTGGCGTACCCTCTACATCGGCAAAGGAAAAAAAGACAAAGTCAACAAAATTGATGTAGTCGGCTTTTTAGCCAAAAAAGGCAAGCTGGAAAAAGAGGATATTGGTTTGATAGAAGTGCGCGATTTTTTTAGCTATGTGGCGGTGAACCGAAAGAAAATTCATGACGTGGTTAAGCTGGTGAGCAATCAGAAGATCAAGGGGAAGAAGGCAAGAGTGGAAATTGCAAAATAGCTATAAAGTATAAGGGACCGGAAAACACCATCGCAAAGCAAGGTGATTTCCGAGCCCGAGAAGGTATAGGAGGGAAGTGGGAAGCTTCCCACTTCCCTCCTCCCTAAGGCACCACTGTCTTCAACAATACTTTTACGGCCTCTTCCAACTGCTGATCAGTTCCCTTACTAACCTTCCCAGGATCATTTGCGACTCGATAATCTGGCTCTAATTGATTATTTTCCAGGTATTTACCGTCTTCTCCAACCATTCCAACCTGTGGGATTCCGAAGACCATTCCATTCTGTAAACGCTCCCACCAAACCGCTGTTCCAGTTCCCGGAACCGGCATGCCAAGTAGTTTGCCAATCCCCAAAGCGCGATAGGTGTAGGGGAACATATGTGCATCCGAATAGTTACTTTCTGACATCACCACTATAGAAGGTTTGGTCCATTTAGACTGTGGCTCATTGCCTAGCTTTTGACCTCGTGGCATGAACGTCATGTATTGTTTTCCGCTGAGGAAAGTGGCCAGATCATCGTGCAACCAGCCACCACCATTGAAGCGCGTGTCGACGATAAGTGCGTCTTTGCCGTGGTTCTTTCCGAGTACATCTTCGTAGACTGTTCGGTAGCTTCTATCGTTCATGCCGCGCACGTGTACATAGCCGATTTTTCCGTCGGATAGCTCCTCTACTATGGCGCGGCAATTTTTGACCCAACGCTGATAGCGAAGTTCATTTTCACGGCCCTGTGAAATAGGTTTTACGGTTTCTTCCCAGCGTTTTTGAGTGGCTGGATCGTACAAGGCGAGTAGGGTGTTTTTGTCTACTTTTCGATTTAGCAAACGGTAGAAATTCATGTCAGCGGTGATCTCCTCTCCATTAATTTTTTCGATGATGATACCGGCTTCAACTTTCGATTTATCTTTGTCGAGCGGACCTTTGTCCATGACCTCTTTTACTTTTAGTCCTTTGTCGGAGTATGATTCATCGTAGAACAAACCAAGACAAGCAGTGCGGTCACCTTTTGGGTTGTTAGATCTGGCGAAGGCGCCTGTGTGAGAGGCATTTAATTCACCTAACATTTCGCAGAGCATATCTGAAAAGTCGTTGTTGTTGTTGATATGTGGAATGAAACGGGCGTATTCTGTTTTATAAAAATCCCAGTCTACTTCATGTAAATCAACTTTGTAAAATTTCTTTTTAACCTGTCTCCAGATGTGTTCGAAAATGTATTGCCGTTCTTTATCTTCGTGGAGGACCATTTCAGCGTTGTAGCTCACGCCTTCCTGCTTACCGGATTCAATGTCTATTTTTGAGATTTTTCCGTTGGCCAAAACGAAGAGATTTTTTCCTTCTTTATCCAGGATTAAGTCCCGTACACCGTTGGCACCAAGCTTAGCCAGCAATTTGGTTTCGCGTGTCCGCAAATCTGTTTTCCAAAGGTCCGTTCCTTTTTCAAAACGGGCCAGATAGAATAGGTTCTGACCGTCTTTCGACAAAATGCCTTCTGACAATCGGGAAGAGTGAACGGTAAGACGAACCTTGCGATCTTCCATGCCATCCAGTTCAATTTTTATTGGCTCCACTTTTTCTTTCTCCGCTTTAGTCTTTCCGTCTTTTTTGTCATCACTTTTGTCTTTATCGGCCTTGTTTTCCTTCTCCTTTTTCTCTTTTTCCTCTTTCTCTTCTTCGGTCAACAATTCATAATCTTCCTTGTCCAATCTGTATTTGTCAAAAGCTTCCTGTGTTAGAAACATGGCGTAAGCATCTGATTCTCCACCCCAACTCGCATCGTTCTTCATGCCATCCCGATCCGAAAACCACATGAGCATTTTACCATCCATCATGAAGCGGGGGTAGTAACTGTTGTAGCCACTTTTGGTCAAATTGATTGGTTCCTTTCCGTCATTCGCATTCACTAAGCCAACCTGCGGAATCCACTGATTGGGTTGATTGAATTCCACCGCAAACCATTTACTATCTGGCGACCAACTATAAAACTGATCACCATCACTATAAGAATAGTTTTTGTCACCACTCATAACCAGCCTACTCTTTTTTGACTCCAGATTGATAACTTTGAGCGTTGTTCGTTCTTCCAAATAAGCGACTTCTTTTCCGTCAGGAGAGTAGCTGGGTTGAAACGTTTCCTTGTCTGTTGCCACAAGGCTTTCTTCTTTTATAACGGTTGCATGTGCAAAGTACTTTTCAGATTCCCGCGACAAGGAACTTTGATAAATATTCCAACTACCATTTCGCTCCGAAGCATATAAAATAGATTTTCCATCAGGGCTAAAACTAATCGAACGTTCTTGTTCCGGTGTATTGGTAATACGCTTGGTGGCGCCACCTTTTACAGAAGAAACGAAAACTTCTCCCCGGTGGGTAAACGCTACTTCTTTTCCGTTAGGAGATAAAGCCAATTCCTGTGCATCTTTCACACTCACAATTTGCTCCTCGTTATATCGGGCGTCTGCCACAATTTGAATGGCTACTTTTTTGGGCGCAGACCCTTCAGTCATGGTGTAGAGTTCTCCATTGAAATGAAAACAAAGTAGCCCCTCATCAGATGAGCTAAGATAGCGAACCGGATGCTTATCAAAAGTGGTCAGTTGCGTTGTATTGGTAGGAGCGGCGATGTCCATTTTAAAGACATTGAATGATCCTTTTTCTTCACTTAGAAAGTAAATGCTTTTTTGATCTGCTGTAAAAATGGGATTGCGATCTTCGCCGGCGAAACGACTAAGTTGGGTATATTTTTTTGTCTCCAAATCGTACAACCAAATATCTCTGGTCACGGAAGAAGTATGGTGTTTGCGAAAGCTATCTTCATATCCTTTGCGATCATGGAAAACCAATTGCTTACCATCCTTGCTGTATTTTGCCTGTATAGCTGGTGTCGTTAATATCTGTTTTGTCATACCTCCTTTTACCGGAACCTTATATAATTCAGCCAGAACACCAGATGGGAATTGCTGATTACTTGCTGCATCTGTTCGGCTAGAATGGAACGTAACATGTTGATTGTCAGGGGTGAAGTCAGAAGGAGTGTCCCTAGAGGAATGGAAGGTAAGACGAGTCGCCTTGCCTCCCTTTGCAGGCATAACGTACACATCATCATTGCCATAACGATCCGATGCAAAAGCAATGGATTGGCCATCATGGGACCAAACCGGATGATAATCGTGTGCGTTGTGTAAGGTCAGTGCAGTAGCAGGTCCACCTTTAGTGGCCACCTTGTAGAGATCACCTTTATAGCTAAAAACGATTTGAGAACCGTCAGGTGAAATCGCTGGATAGCGCATCCAAAGCGGAGAATCATTTTGTGCAAAACAAAAAGATAAAGAACATAGAAAAAAGGCAAAGCCTAAGAATGTCGTTTTCATAAGTTAAGTTGTTTGTTGATTTAGTAAATTGTGTTTACTTCACGGTAGAGCCGCCAATCGGAATAGAAATCGCACTCGCAATTTCAATATGTAATAGATGGCACACGAATTCGTATGGCATGTAAACAATTTGTGATTTTACTAGAGAGGTAGAATAGAACCTAAATATATTGAAAAAGTGGGAAAGGAGGGCGTTTTGAAACCGCAAAACCGCAAAATGATACATTTAAAATGTAAAAGTGCAGGAAATCCATTCCTCTGTCCTACTTCTGAAGATAGTGTGCCTTTTACAAAAAATGAATTGCATTACGTATGGAATTTTGAGGTACTATTTATCTTTTGTGCCAACTAGCGCTCACCAGTAGACGAGCACCAACATCCTTTACAGCCTTGTGCTGCCGAAGCCAACATCCATCCCGAATGCACCCATTAAGCCACTGAACAGGTACCATTTTTTTACGAAACTGGTTTCAGACATTTTGTGTCAACGCTTATATCCCTCATACCCATCCTTCTCCAAGCGCTTATACTTCTTAGCCACATCCGAAGCCATTTTCTTCTTATACGCCATCATTTTATTCCGAAGCTTAAGATCATGACTGGCCAAAATCTGCGCAGCAAGGATACCCGCATTTTTTGCCGCATTCAAGGCAACCGTCGCCACAGGAACGCCATTCGGCATCTGCAAAATCGACAACATGGAGTCCCAACCATCAATAGAATTGGAAGATTTGATCGGAACACCTATGACCGGAAGTGGTGAGAGTGAAGCCACCATACCAGGCAAATGCGCCGCTCCTCCCGCTCCGGCAATGATCGTTTTGATGCCACGCCTGTGCGCTTTTTTAGCAAACTCAAACATCCGATCCGGTGTACGATGCGCCGACACAACGGTCAACTCAAACGGTATTCCGAATTCCTTCAAAATATCTGCTGCCTGTCTCATGACCGGAAGATCTGAATCAGAACCCATGATGATGCTTACTTTTGGTTTTGCCATTGTTTTTGTTTTTGACTTAAAAGAATTGACACCCGACTCATACCTCCTGTTCCCTCATTCAGAAATAATCCGCAAAGTCTTCTTCACGAAATCAGCCTTTTCCTTAGCTTTCACTAAATCCTTGTCCACTATGGTTGCATGCCCCATTTTCCGAAAGGGCTTTGTCATTTTTTTTCCATATAAATGGATATGCACTCCTTCCGTTTCCAAACAGGCATCCATGCCTTCATAGATGGCCGGACCAGTATGCCCCGCTTCTCCTAACAAGTTGACCATGATAGCCGGGCTGGTCATGTTAGTGCTACCTAAAGGCATATTGAGGATGGCTCGAAGTTGTTGCTCAAACTGTGAGGTCTGGCAACTGTCAATCGTGTGGTGTCCGCTATTGTGGGTACGCGGAGCCACTTCGTTGATTAGGATTTCGCCACTTTTCGTCAGGAAAAATTCGACGGCCAGCAAGCCGCAGACGTCATATGCCTCGATGATTTCTCTGGCTAGTTCATCTGCTTTGGTCAGCAAATTATACGAGATATCAGCGGGACAATATAAATATTCGACCAGGTTAGCTACCGGGTTGAAATCCATTTCCACAGGTGGGAAGGTAGTGGTCTGACCCTTTGCGTTTCGGGCCACAACGATGGCAATCTCCTTGTCAATATCTACCAAAGGCTCTGTGATGCAAGGCCCTTTTAGAATTTTGTGCAAATCTTCTTCTGATCGAATCACAGCGACACCTCTGCCATCATAGCCAGCGGTCCTTGTTTTTTGCACAAAAGGATAAATTAGTCGACTGTCTTCGATAGAATGTTTGAGTTCAACTTCATCTGCGTACAGTCGGAAAGGAGAGGTAGGTAAAGATTTATCGGTGTAAAACTGCTTTTGTAAGCCTTTGTCTTTAATAATATTTAGAGCATGGGGGTTCGGATGCACCTGTATACCTTCTGCTTGTAATTTGATAAGAGCGTCTGTATTCACATGCTCAATTTCAATGGTGACAATATCCTTATCCTTTCCAAAATTATATACATCATCAAAGTCTTTGAAGCTGCCTTCCGTAAATTCAGTGGAGTAGGACCCTGCCGGGAAATCCCGCGAAGCATCAAGTACATAGAATGGAAGTCCCCATTTACCAGCCGCCAGGGCTAACATTTTGCCGAGTTGCCCGCCGCCGAGTACGCCGACTTTGAAGCCATGGGGAAAGTGCTGTTTCTTTTTCTTATTCATTGTTTCGCATTAAGCTGCGAAAATAGGAGAATGGGCTTAGATGCCCAAATATAGTTGGAGTTAAATCAAAGTTGCCTGTGGTGGTGGATGGGACACGGATCTAACGGATCTAACGGATTGAACGGATTTACACGGATTTTTTCTTTTTTAGTGTGGATCGCTTTAGCGATCCGCGGGCACAAAAAAAATCTGTGTAAATCTGTTCAATCCGTTCAATCCGTGTTCCCATCCACGCCAGAGGGAAACTAAAAGCCCCCCACCGCCGGAGCAGTGAGAGGCCGTCCCAAAAACTGATTTTAAATAACTTAAAACAGTCTTTGTTTAACACACAATCACCTAAATCTTTAAGCCGATTGAGCCTATATTTTATAGCACCAACAGAGCGCTCAAAGGAGCATCTGAAGTGTAATAGTTAACTACTATTTAATTGCGTATTGTACTGACAATTAATTAAGTTGGTACGACCAACTACCGTTCATTTTACCATAAACTCTAGTAAATGGATGTAATGAAGTGGAGGAAAAGAGGGAATAAATAATAAAGAAGAGAAGCCTTTGTCAGTTAATGGAACTTTGCCATGAAAGGCTGTTTTCGTTTTTGGAACTTCTCGAGCGCTTTTAGAATTGTTTAAAAAATGTTTCTTAAGCGTCCTTACAAGAACAAAGGTATACTAAAGAGGAGGATAATGCATACCCAAAAATTGGTAATTTTCATATGTGTGTTTGTTATTATTTATTTTCGATTCATTAACAAACAAGAGTGCCTGATGAATTATTTACTTGCGTAAAACAATGTTATGAAATTTGAGAAGAGAATTTAGTCGGAAGTCTATAGAAAGGAAGGTGGGTAGGGAAGTAGGTGAGGGAATGTGATATGTGAAAAAAGATTGGAGTTGGAGGTAGGAATCTTGAATGATTGAAGAGAAGGTTCACTCAACGGTGTCTTTCCATCAAAATATCCATCAAAATCAAAATCAAAAAATTCCCTACTCCATCGCCAGATCCATCGCCAGATCCATCGCCAGATCCTTACTCCCCTCTGTCCTTCCGAACAGAACCAGACCCCACAATAGAAGTCTCAACAGAGGGGTCACCCGTGTATCGAACATCTCCACTGCCGACCATGGAGACTTCCAAGTTATTTTTAACGGATACTTCAACATCACCTGAACCGGCAATACTGATTTCGCAGTTTTTAGAACTCAAATCCATAGCGTTGATATTACCGGAGCCTGCAAGGCTTATTTCAAGATCATTGCAAGTACCATCCAGATTTACATGACCAGAACCACCAAGTGAGACATCTAAATCTCTGGCGATCAAATCCATGGTGATATTTCCGGAACCTCCCAAAGAGATATCCACGTCATCCAAATTCTTAAATCGGTTGGTACATGTAATGTTTCCGGAGCCTCCGAGCGAAAGTTCTTTAAGCGTTTCCATGGTCACATAGATAGTGATGCTTTCATGTTTGCTCACTTTTTCAGTAAATTTGATATCCCACTCGTTGCGTTTTACAGTAGTATTGATTAGATCCATGATATTGGATTGCGCTTCTATTCTAACACTTTGTGACGAACCCTGAGTTAAAATCAGATTGCCTGAAATGCCCAGAGCGATGCGGTTAATATTATCGAGATTAAATTCTTTAGAAACGATTTCGCCTGTGCCTTTTGTTCCTTTTCCCCAGTTTTGAGCATTTAGCGTCAAGGTAGAAGCAAATAATAAAAGTAGCATGGTTGCAGAAAATTGAATTAATTTCATTGTTTTAAATTTTTGTTTTGAAGACGTTTAATGTTGAAGTTGTTTAGACAACTTTTTTGACTAGTGAATTGATGATGGAGATTGCTCAAGATGTTTTTAAAGCAATTCCACTTTAAAGATACGTTTTTAACTAACTTCAATTGCAATGACAATAGTGGAACTTAAAGGTTGCAACTGTGGGAATAAAAATGGAATGGCATAGAGTTAGGGCAATAGGCAGGACCGCCGTGATGTGACTTATATTCCTTTTTAGGCGATAACTTTAAACAAATCAGTATCTTTACGTCAAATATTTGAAATATGAATACATCAATTATTACCTCTAAAGATATTCTTGCCAACCTGATCCACACCAACTCTAACGTGTTGATGGTATTGGAAAGGATGGACATCAAATTAGGTGTAGGCAATAAGACCATTGAAGAGATCGCAGAAGAATATGGTATAAGATCAGAAGCTCTAATGATCATCCTCAATCTTTTTTGCAATAATCAGTACATGCCCAACGCGGAAAATAATTTTGATTTTATTCCCGACTTTCTCAAATACCTAAAGGAGTCGCATCATTATTTCCTAGAGGAAAAAATTCCTTCTATTCAACAAAATATACAAAAACTAGTGCATCTGCTACACGATTCAAAAGCAGAGATGGTTGAATCTTTTTACAACAAATACATTGAGGAAATCACGGAACATATTGAATATGAAAATGAAACAGTTTTTCCTTTTATCGAAGAAGTTTATGATGCCTTTTTAAATAAAAGAGATCTTACCTCCCTTTTAAAAGAATATGATATCGGAATTTATGGCGAACACCATGACGATATTGAAGATGTCTTGAAAGATCTTAAAAATATACTCATTCGCCATTTGCCGCAAAAAGAAGAAGGAAAAATCAGAAGGGTAGTGCTACAGCAATTATTTGAATTGGAATCTGATTTGTTTAGCCACACCAGAATAGAGGATGAGGTGTTAATTCCACTGGTCAAAAAGTTGGAAGAACACACACACGCATTGACAAAATCTGCCTAGAAAAAACAATCCTTCTGTTTTGAAAAAGAAAAAAATTAAACTACTAATCGTTGAAAAATCGGATATTATCCGACAAGGGTTATCCACACTATTGACGGATAAGAACAACACCCCCATCCTGGTGGAACAATGCAATGGTGAAAACGACATTCAGCATTCGATTCATCAGGCATCTCCTAAAATATTGATGGCCAACCATTCCGTTTTTCAAGAAAATGAAAAAGATATCCATCTCCTGATTGAAAAGCACGATATCATTTCTATCTGTCTGGTGTATTCTTTTCAACATCCCGACAGTTTAACCAACTATGACGGACTTGTATTTTTGAACGATAGTGCCAAAAAAATTCAAACTACTATTAACAAACTACTCAAGTCAAAGGCCACCTCAAACAACACGTCGCATAACGAACATTTAACCAGCCGGGAAAAGGAAATCCTCAAGCTACTGGTCAACGGAAATACCACCAAACAAATCGCTACCACCCTCCACATCAGCACACACACCGTCAATGCTCATCGAAAAAATATTATGCGGAAACTAGACATTAAGACGGTATCCGGACTTACTATATATGCGGTGTTGAATAATATTATTACCCTTAAAGAGGCCTGATTGATTCCGGATGTTCCTTCGAAGTATCTAAAGCGCTCAAAAAAAATATTAAGTTATTGATGGCCAGTTCTCTATGTCAAGTCAATCCGAAAGTACCTGCGGGCTATCCGACCTTTAGATCACTATCCAAGTAAACTTCCCTTCGCCCTCCCTTTCTCTACCACTAGCTACTACTAGCTATATGAAAAAAGAAAATAGCTACTTACAGCTATTCTGTGGCCATATTTAAAGTTGGATATTTGCACCTGTGCTGAGCAGAAGTCGAATGTATCTTTTACGGCCTTGTGCTGCCGAAGCTTTTCTTTGGAGCCGAAGCCTTTCTTAGGATCTAGCGTAGGAGCAGCGAAGCGCTCGTAAAAAAAGATCCTACATCTAGCCCGAGCCCATCGATTGAGTCACTGAACAGTTGCAATTTATTTTATAATACAGAAGTTGTTAACCAACATATTAATCAAAAATCCAAATTCAATAATGAATAATAAATTAAAATTCTTAATACTCAGCATGTCCATATTTATGATCGCCTGTGGTGACAACGATGAAGACATTAATCCAGAAGTAGAAGCTCCTGCGACTTATATTTTTGAACGCAATGGTGCAAGTACGATATCTTTTAGTGGTCAAACGACCCGAATCCAAATGGGACAAGAATTGATAGATGCTTTAATGGATTTCAATATATCAGAAGAAGCATTATTAGAAATGTATGCGAATGAAACCGCTTCTGGTGCTGATGCAAATCCTTTTTCGGATGAGGCATTGAATGAATCAACTAAAAGTATTCGGTCAAAAGTAGCCACTTCTACCGATTTCTTTTCTGCTAATACGGTAGAGGCAGCAACGATTAAAGAAGCTTTTGCCTCTTGGATCGCAGCACAAGTCAGTGAAGTTTTTCCAAATCAGAATGAACTGGCCGTAGCAGGAACTGCAGGTCAAATAGCTGACGGAACTTCTACAAGATACGTTAGTGCTCAGGGTTTAGAATACAACCAGGCTGTCAATAAAGGATTGATTGGCGCCTTGATGCTTGACCAGACTTTGAATAATTATCTGAGTACCGCTGTCTTAGATGCTGGCGATAATCGTGCTTTAAATGATGCGGCAACCGTTGAAGATGACCACAACTACACTTCGATGGAACACAAATGGGATGAAGCCTACGGTTATGTATATGGTACGTCTGCAGACCCCACTAACCCAAACGCAACTATCGGAAATGATGATTCATTTTTAAATAAATACATCGGACGAGTGGCAGCAGATACTGACTTCGCAGGTATCGCCGCAGAGATTTGGAATGCATTTAAATTAGGACGTGCTGCTATTGTTGCTGGTGACTATGACCTTCGTGATGAACAGGCAACGATCATAAGAGAGCAGTTGTCAACTGTAATTGCTGTTCGCGCAGTTTATTATTTGCAGCAGGGTAAAAATGGAATTGCCAATGGAGATATGGGGGGCGCCTTCCATGACTTGAGCGAAGGACTCGGTTTTGTTTTTAGCCTTCAATTTACAAGACAATCAAACACGGTGTCGCCCTATCTGTCAAAAGCTGAGGTCGATGGTTTTATCGATGAATTGCTGGATGAAAGTTCAAACGGATTTTGGGGACTAAGTACCGAAACCTTAGAGAATATTTCTACGGAAATTGCGGATAAATTTGATTTTACCCTTGCACAGGCTGCTGAGTAATTGATTTGTTAAAGAACGACAATTCTAAATCTACAAACCATGAAAAAACTTTTTTTCTTTCTGCTATTAATTGCTGTTTTCGCTTGTGGCGATGATGAAGGAGATCAACCTACAGCACCTGAAGATAATTTTGACCGACAAGCTATGCTCCGCAACTGGGCAGATAATATAATTGTCCCTGCTTATACTTCTTTTGCTGAAAAAACGGATGACCTTAAAAGGGCCACTGAGACTTTTGTGGCAGATCCTTCTGCGGCTAATTATACTGATTTATCTGCAAAATGGGAATCGGCCTATAGCTCCTTTCAGGATGTGTCCATTTTTGAAATCGGTAAGGCAGAAGAATTGAGTTTGACCAACAACCTCAATATCTATCCGACTGACATTGATGATTTGACCGACAATATTATAAGTGGTGGATATAATCTGGAACTACCTTCTACTATTGCTATCCAGGGTTTTCCTGCTTTGGATTACCTGCTGTTTGGTATTGCAGAAGACCAAGTAGCTATGTTGGATTTTTATCAAAATGATGCGGATGCAATTAAGTATCTGCAATATTTAAGCGTTCTCGCTAATCGTATCGACGACCTGACGCAAAGCGTTTTGTCCGACTGGAATGATGGCTTTAGAGATGAATTTGTTGAAAATCAGGGTAACTCCGCTCTTGCCTCAGTAGACAAATTAACCAATGATTTTATTTTCTATTACGAAAGGCATTTTAGAGCGGGGAAGATAGGTATTCCTGCCGGCGTTTTTTCAGGTGATCCGTTAAGTGGAAATGTGGAGGCTTTTTATCGCCAGGATTTAAGTAAAACCTTATTCAACCGCGCCATGGATGCGGTTCAAAATTTCTTCAACGGGGTACACCACCAAAGTGCAACTGAAGGGGAGAGTATGAAAACATACATCGAATATCTGGAGGTAGAGAAAGATGGTGAAAGTTTAGCAAAAGTCATCAACGACCAATTTGAAGTAGCAAGAAATACGACGCAGGAATTGATGGATAATTTTGCGGAACAAGTAGAAACAGATAACGTGAAGATGTTGACTACCTACAACCAGTTGCAACTCAACGTCGTTTATCTAAAAGTGGATATGTTGCAAGCATTTAATATCAATGTAGATTTTGTAGATGCAGATGGAGACTAAAAAGTTGTTTGCAAATGCTGACCATAAAAAAATACTTAAACAAAAACACGGATGCTGCACCTTTAGCCATATTCCGTATTTTTTTTGGTGGTATTATGCTTTTTGCGATGCTGCGGTTTCAATACTACGGATGGATTGAAAAATTATATATCGAACCCAGTTTTTATTTTAAATACTGGGGTTTTGAATGGGTCAGGCCATTAGGTGCAGCTACTTATTATTTATTTTTTATTTGCGGACTGTCTGCATTTTTTGTGATGATTGGTTGGCAATATCGTATAGCGATCGTTGTTTTCTTTCTGAGTTTTACTTATATCGAACTGATCGATAAAACCAATTATCTCAATCATTATTACTTTGTTTGCTGTATCGCTTTTTTGCTTTGTTTACTACCTGCTCATGCCTGTTATTCGGTGGATGCCTTTTATAAAAAAATAGCTTCCAGCATCCCAAAATGGAATATTGATGTAGTTAAACTCATGCTTTCAATTGTTTGGTTTTATGCTGGTTTAGCAAAGTTGAATGCGGATTGGCTGCTGGAGGCACAACCTTTAAAAATATGGTTAACCGCCAAATATGACACCCCCATTATTGGTGATCTGCTGCAAAAGAAATCGATGCATTATTTTTTTAGTTGGGCAGGCGCATTATATGACTTGACTATTCCTTTTTTATTGTGGAATGCCCGTACTCGGGTGTTGGCTTTTGTAGGAGTAGTTGTGTTTCATGTGTTGACTTGGATTTTATTTCCGATCGGAGTTTTTCCCTGGGTGATGATTGGGTCTGCGTTGATATTTTTCGATGGGAGAGGAGGGCGTAAAATTTCAAAACAATTAAAGCCAGAAATAGTGTCCTTGTCTACCGATGATCTAAGCTTTTATACAAAAAGAATAAAACTGTCTGTTTTGGCTGTTTTTTTCTTTATCCAGTTATTGTTTCCGCTCCGGCATTTACTCTATGAAGGTGAGTTGTTTTGGACAGAGCAAGGCTATCGATTTTCATGGAGGGTCATGTTAATGGAAAAGGCAGGTTATACAAACTTCAAAGTAGTTGATCCCGATACAGGCAAACGATTTTACGTTCAGAATGGCAATTTTTTGAATCCTTTACAGGAAAAACAAATGGCCACTCAACCAGATTTTATAGTTGCCTATGCGCATTATTTAGAACGCTTTTACCAGAGAGGTGGGATTCGTGATCCTGAGATTTATGTAGAGAGTTACGTCGCACTCAACGGACGAAGCAGTCAACCTTTTGTCCATCCGGAAATGGACTTAACTACGGTAGAAATATCATGGGAACCCATCAATTTTTTACTACCCTTTAATGACGAAATTAATGGATTTTAAATATAGTTTGTTTACAACAAAGAGAATTAATTTCTTGGCCAATATTTTCAAAATACTACCCTTGCTGTTATTGGCGAATGTCGCTCTGGCCGATTTTTCCATTTCAGGTCAGGTGGTCGATTTGAATAAAAATCCATTGAACAATGTAGAAATTTATATACTTCCCAACAGTAAAACACACACTACAAACGCAAAGGGCTATTTTGAAATAAAAAACCTGGAAGCAGGCAATTACCAACTCATCTTATTACTTGAAAACTACGAAAACGTTCAAAAAAATATTGAATTAACTGAATCCATCGAACTAAACATCGCACTAACAAAGTTAGAAATCGAACTAACTGAAGTGGTGATTGCAGCGGTAGCAGAAAAACAATTTAGGCTCCGCAAACTACGAGCTGTGGAAGGAACGGCTATTTATGCTGGCAAGAAAACCGAAGTTATTTTACTAAATCAATTGACAGCCAATGTAGCCGCCAATAATGCCCGTCAAATCTATGCTCAAATTGCCGGACTCAATATTTACGAAGCGAATGATGCCGGACTTCAACTCAACATTGGAGGACGTGGACTGGACCCTAACAGAACAGCAAATTTCAACACCCGACAAAATGGCTATGACATTTCAGCCGACGTTTTGGGTTATCCTGAAAGCTACTATTCCCCTCCAGCTGAGGCTTTAAGTGAGATTCAGCTGATCCGGGGAGCTGCTTCTTTGCAGTACGGAACGCAGTTCGGAGGTCTGGTCAATTTTAAGTTCAAAAAACCCAATGAAACTAAGAAAATAGAATGGATTTCCCGACAAACCATTGGCTCCAATGCGCTGTTCACTTCCTTTAATTCCCTAAGCGGAAAGGTGGGGCATTTTTCCTACTACACTTATTTTAATTACAAAAAAGGGGAAGACTTTCGGCCAAATTCAGACTTCGAATCTAAGAACTTTTTTGCACATCTGAATTATAAGTTTTCTAATAAGAGCTCTGTTAACGTTGAAGCCACCTACCTCAAATATCTGGCGCAGCAAGCTGGTGGATTAACGGATGCGCAGTTCTTAGAAAATCCGAAATTCAGTAACCGAACCCGAAACTGGTTTGAAGTAGACTGGAAACTTTGGGCCCTACAATTCAAACATAAGTACTCTTCCAAAACTGATTTTTCGCTCCAGTTCTTTGGCTTAAATGCAGAAAGGAATGCCATAGGATTTCGGACCAATCGAGTGTCACAAACAGACGATTTGAATGCACCAAGAGATTTACTAAAAGGTAGTTTTAATAATTGGGGTAGCGAAGCCCGTTTTCTGCACCGCTATGAATTAGCGGGTCGAAATGCTGTTTTTCTAATCGGCACCAAGTTTTACAAATCACAAAATCAGGCTTTTCAGGGAGCAGGTTCCAATGGCTCGGATGCTGATTTCTCTCTACAGAATGAGGCGTTTCCTGCTTATCCGAACCAATCTGATTTTGACTTTCCAAACTTAAATTGGGCATTATTTGGGGAACATATTTTTTATGTAAATGACCAATTTTCAATCACACCTGGATTTCGATTGGAGCATATACGAACAGAGAGTGCCGGTACTTTTCGGGCAATAGATTTTGACTTGGCCCAAAACCCAATTCGCGATTCCTTGTTGGAAGACAATCGAACGTTTCAACGCAACCGGCTACTCCTGGGCCTTGGTCTTAGTTATAAACCCGTTGAGACTATGGAGTGGTATGGTAACTTTTCTCAGAACTATCGCTCTGTTACCTTTACTGATATTCGTACCGTTAACCCATCTTTCCAGGTGGACCCTACCATCACAGATGAGCATGGTTTTAATACCGACTTTGGTTTTCGGGGGAAAGTTAAAAGCCTGAGTTTTGATGCCAATGTTTTTGGATTGTTATATAATGGCCGACTGGGTGAAGTGTTGCGCTCAGAAACGCGCCTCAATGCCGAAGGTGCTGAAATAGAAACGGGACGTATTATTCGATTTCGCGGCAATATTGGACAAGCTTTTATTTACGGATTGGAAGGTTTAGTTGACTGGAATATATTTAATCCTAAGCCTTCCGAAAACAAAAACTTCCAGTTAAATGTATTCACTAATTTTGCCTTGACCAAATCTACTTATTTTGCTTCCGAAATGGCAGGTATCAAAAGTAATGACGTTGAATTTATTCCTTTTGTTAATTTAAAATCAGGTGTTGGCTTTGGATACAAAGACTTACGATGTAGCTTCCAATATACCTTTCTTTCCAGTCAATTTACAGATGCTTCCAACGCTTCTCAAAACACCAACGATAATCAAAGTGGCATCATTGGCAGTATCCCTTCTTATGGAGTTGCGGACTTGTCTCTTTCATATCGTTTTAAATTTTTGAAGTTGGAGACGGGGATAAATAACCTTTTGAATAATTCTTATTTTACCAGGCGGGCTACTGGTTATCCGGGGCCGGGGATCATTCCTTCTGCCACACGTACTTTTTATGTTACGCTTGGGCTAAAACTGTAGAGCGATTTAAAAGAAAACCCAAACTCCGATGTAGGAAGGGGTGCAGAGGGCACTCAGATCACCAAACGCCTAATCGTGAAAAAGCTTAGTATCCAGAGTGCCCTTTGTATTTGAATTTTGAGATAGATCTCTTCCGCTAAATTCTCCACCAAAGGCATAGCCTTAGGGGGAAGCTTCATTGAAGAAGGGTATCTAACAACTCATCATCGCAATAGGAAAGTAAAAAGTATAGGCTTCATTCTTTGAAAGAATACTTCCAGCATATCTATCCCACATCGTTTGCGCAGCAGCAGCTCCACCCGAAGCAGCCTTCTTTTTTTGCGAAAGAGATATCGAAAAACCATTACCCGTCGTAGCCAAACTAATAGCACGATTATACGTCGGCATAGAATTCAATCCAAGTCGGATTCTATGACTAGGTATTTGCGTTTTTATTTGGCTAAAGCTACCTCCAAAAGATGTTTCTAATTGGTGGATGACGCCAGCTGCATAGTTCTTATCTGCGTCAATGCCCATCATCATTCCATTCCATTTTTTCTCCTCAAACCGATCTGAAATTTCTTTGCTGTCTTCATTCAAATCGTTGAGACTAACCTGATCGCAAATAAATTCTGTCCGATCACTTTCGAAAGCGGTCAGATATAACCTTTCCTCGTGGCTCTCATCCAAAAAACCAAATATTAAATCGGCTCCGGGAAATGAATGCCTGACCTCATTATAAATGGCCTGTGCATTATGTTGACCCGGATTTCCAAAACAAAAAACCACGCCGGATTGATTCAATTCTCCGTGGCTTAAGACCGTCTTCCAATGTGTCGACGGTGTCCAAACTTCTTGTCTGATTCTCATGTTGTTAGGTATTAATTTGTAATTGAGTACACGGTGTACTGAGTACATAAGGCAAATAAAATGCCGTCTTGAATGTGGAGAGAAACGTATAACTATAGGTTTTAATAGGAATGGATGATTTATACGCCTGTTTAAAAAAGAACGAATAGGGAATATACGCCCGACTCTGCTTAGATTTACTTGCTTTTAATAAAAGATTGCTGAAAGCTGTGTTGGAAAATGGCAAGTCTTTTTATCTTCTACTACCATTGAGGGCGTGTTTTGGATGCGATTGGCCGTGCTGTCTTCCCCAAGTCACTTGAAGATTATTGATACTTGTTTGGAGGTTTTGGAAGAGAAGGTGGGGGAGCTGCTGGTATAGAAATTCCCGAATTCTGATGGCTCAAAACTCGGGAATTATCGGATCATTATTAAGTGTTTGGAACTTAGTTTCTTTTTTCCATTACAATAGCAGAAACTTCAGCACCGTTCTTTAAGTCTCCTTCCAGTCTATCACTGGTAAGCTCGTCAATCTCAAGCTCTAAAGATATACTATTAGTACCGTCAGTAATAGTCACATCAACTTCTGTTTCATCTTCATTGCCCCATTCCCAAACACCGTCGTAGCAATATTCAGTGTCGTCATAGGTGTAGCAATAACTAAAGTCTAGATTTCTCTCAAATGTTACGATGACTCTTTCATCTTCTTCAGCAGCCATTCCATCCACTGAAATAGTTTCCCATTCTCCAACAAGCTTGTCTGTTTCGCTTTCTTTGTCTTTTTTACAAGAACTGAAGCCAAAAGCAAGTGCAACACCGGCAGTAGCCATTAATACGTCTTTTGTTTTTACGACCATGTTAGTTTTTTTAAGTAATTTGATGAATTGATTTTATAAAAAATAAGTAACAACTTAATAAGTTGTTAGTTGAAAACACAGGGTGTTTTAGCCTAATTGCTATTGATAATCAGGGTCTTACAGGGCCTCTGAAAATACGGGTATCGATTTTTGTAGAGAGCTTACGTTATCAACCGGCTAAAAATTTTCGAAAAATAAGAATTTTTTTTTGAATAGCAAGTTTATTAGGTTTCGGAATGCTAGAATAAATAAGTGGGGTACAGAATTTAGGTTACAGTGTATTTAAGTGTTTCGCCAAATTAAAATGAAAGGTAGCTTTCAGCTCTTCTTCTATGAGCGCCTGCTATGCTTCTTTTTTTTCAGTGCCAGGACTTTCCCAGAAGAAGCCTCCTCCTGGTAACTTAAAGGCTTTCGTAGCTATCTCATCCGTTTCATCCACAATAATTGGGCGAATAAGGCCCGGCATAATCTTTACATCGAAAATCTCAGTTACCCGCTGTAAGAAATTAATCTGAGCCATTTCCTCACCAGTTTCTTTATCAAAAATACCTACACCCGGGTTGATGTCTTTGGGAAAGGACAGCAAATCGTACATCGTACTGGTTTTTCGCAAAGATGATTTTCCTACAAAGATCATATCTTTATATAGATCCATTCCACGGACAAAGGCGTTGGCCGAACCTATCTTTTGGATTTTACCAGTAGCTGTGGATCGTCGCATGATATTTCCGGTACCGGAAAGTAAAAAGATAAGGTCTCCATTTTCATCAAACTGCGGAGAATGTGGAATCGGAAGTTTATCTGCAAGCACGGAGTCGTCCGTCACATCCACCAAGATACCGCCTTCGAGCATATTGGCCTTCCAGCCTTTTTTGGTATCAGTCGTTCCCAGCATGCTCACTATTTTGGGTTTACCAGTCTGCATGGCCAGCCCGTTCATATGGCATCTGTCATCTGGAGTCAGACCAGTAATAAATGGTGGCTTCCACATCGGCTTAAAGTGATTGGCTTCATCCATTAATGACAAGCAGGAAAAAGCCGTATTGACAGCCCAAAGCCCTTCATCACCCCAGTCAATTTCATGCATGTCGGCTTTACCTGTATAATAGGTAACCTGTGGTAGGAAAACGCCATCGTGAAACTTGGGCTTTAAGGGAAACCCTACCGCCATTTTCCTTGAGCTGGAAAAAACCTGTAGTTTATGTTGCGCCACCACAGCCAGTTTATCACCTGATACACACATTCCCATTGGCCGCACAAATGATTTGCCATACATCCGAAGATGTTTTCCGTCAAGGGAACTCACGATAATGACTTTTCCCGCCTGATAGGTAGAAATGGCTATAGAGCAGTTTAACTTGAAAAGGATACCTGGTAATGAAGTGGAGTAGTTGAAAAAGTTGTTACTTGTTTTTAGATCCATGGTTTGCTATATATCAGGTGTATGTATTTTAAAATAGTGGCTACATGAATCAGTTCGGGCTGGATGGTAGCTCTTGGATATTTTGTACGTGCGCTTTGCTGCTCCTACGCCAGATCCTACCTACAGCGACTTCATAACAATATTCTCCAACCAAAGCAGCCCATACAAAGTCTTAGCATCTACAATGCCACCAGTTTGTGCCAGCTGAATCGCCTGATCCAAATCATACTCTACGATCTGAATATCTTCATTTTCCTCGTCCAGCCCACCACCAGCGCTTACTTTAGAAGCATTATTGACGACTGCATAAAACATGTGAATTTGTTCGGAGGTACCACCGGGCGAAACAAAAAAGCTGGACATGAAACTTAAGGACTCGACTTCATATCCGACCTCCTCCAAAATTTCCTTTTTAATCGCTTCTTCGGGACTCACACCAGCTTCCTGCATTCCTGCAACTACCTCAATGATCCAACCCTGACCTCGGGTATAAGTAGGGTAGCGAAACTGTTTTGTCAAAATAATCTTATCCGTATCTACATTGAAAACAATAGCTGCTACGCCATCACCTCGCTCAAAATTGAGAATCCGTAGGGTAGGGCTCATGGTGCCATCCAATCGCTCATGCTGTAAATGAACTTCATCAATCTTAAAGAAGTCATCAAAAACTCTTGTCTTTTTTTCTATGTTTACTTTTTTCATATCGAGCTGTTTGGTTTCGGTTGCCCGAAATGGATTTAAATATAGTTGTTAGTTGCTAGATGGCTTGCATTCACGACGAACCGAGTGTATCCAGCATTCGGCAACGAGTATCCAGTAGCCAGACTCCCTCAAAGAAAGTCCACATCCACAGAATAAGGATACTTCATCAAATAGCCAATAGCCCGTTCAATCTCAAAACCTTCAAAAATTACATTATAAAGCATTTGAGTAATCGGAACATGCAACTTATAATCTTTGGCCAGCTTTTGCATAATAGCAATGGTGCGTACACCTTCCGCCAGTTCGGGCATGGTCTTCGAAACATCTTCCATGGTTTCACCTTTTGCCAATCGTACCCCGAACGTATAGTTTCGACTCTGCTTACTTGTCGCTGTGGCTACCAGATCCCCAATCCCGGCTGTACCAACAAACGCTGAACTTTTTGCGCCAAGTGCTTTTCCAAAATAAATCATCTCCATGAGCCCCCGGGTGATCAACATGGCCTGGATGTTTTTACCCATCTCAAGGCCACCCAATATTCCTGATCCGATGGCAATAGCATTTTTCAGGGCTCCGGCTAATTCTGCGCCCAGTATATCATGTGTTCCAAATACGTGAAATTGCCGACTGTCCAATGCCTTCCTACCTTTCTTAATCACCTCGCTAAATTTACTACCTATCACCGTTGCTGTTGGTTGCCCAGCCATAATTTCAGACGAAAGGTTAGGACCAGATAAGCAACCAATTCGAACAACGCTGCTCTCCTGCAAAATCACCTCACTCATAGTGTGGACATTCTTTCGGGTAATCACTGCTTCTCTTAACTGGGTTTCATCAACATCTGTCAGGTCAAAGCCTTTGGTACCGTGGATCAATATATGGTAGGGACGAAGGTAGGGAGAAATGGATTGGATCGTTTGCCGAAATGCATTGGAGGGAACAATCGGAAATATCAAATCACAACTCCCGGCAAGCTCTTCCATATCAGTAGTAGCCCGCAGACTATCTTTTAGCTTTAGGTCAAAATGTCTGTGTTCCTCATTAATCTGCGTCGCTAAGTCGGCCTGTCGGGTATATAGCACCACATCCCTGTTGTAGGACAATAAGTTGGCAATGGTTGTACCAAAACTGCCTGCACCAATCACTCCAACTGATTTTTTATTTTTTTCGTTTGCAGTGCTCAATATATACGGACTTTAAGCGTTTTGAAATTTCGAGAACAAATGTAATATTTTAATTAGACTTGTTGAAGTTATCTATTCTGAATACTATCAACAATTCGTGCTTGTTTATGTTACCTTGAGTACTCGTAGATAGCGAGATACTGGATTACGCTAAAGTCCCGGTGGCCCTAAGCGACCCAGCCTTCAGTAACCCACATTCAATACTAACTTTTAAAATTAATAGCTTTAAATTGAAATACGCATATCTATTACTTCTACTATTCATCTGCCAGTTCATTGATGGGCAGGATATTTTAGGGCCAGACCAACCAATTTCCGGTCCAGGTGGATCAGAGTACCTGCACGATTCAATTGTGCAGTATGATTATGCAGCTAAGCCAGATGGCTTTTGGTTGTATGAACCTGCTTTGCCAAGACCTGATTCTGCTCATCTTGTCGTTTTTGTACACGGTTATGGCGCTTACAATCCTGTGATCTATGGCGACTGGATTGAGCATCTGGTGCGAAAAGGAAACATCGTTCTCTTTCCACGTTTTCAGAAAAATTTATTTAGTCCATCCGCTGCTGCTTTTATTCCGAATGTAGCGACTGCTATTAAGGATGCTATGGCAATAATGATGGATACGACAAATCATGTCCTGCCCATTGTCTCTCAATTGGCTTTTGTCGGACATTCCTACGGTGGTGTGATATCGGCAGGGCTTGGTGCGGCTTATGCCGAAAATGACATTCCTCAACCTAAGGTGCTGATGTTGTGTTCTCCTGGATCGGGCCCTTTGTCGGGAGGAGTATTAGAAGATTACAGTGGTATCCCGGCAGATACAAAACTGCTGGTCATGGTGAGCGAAGATGATCGGATTGTTGGAGATAAACTAGGGTTACGAATTTTTGAAACAGCGACAAAGGTTGGAGACAGAAACCTGGTTCGGCAGTTTAAAGATCATCACGGAAGTGAGCAATTAGAAGCCGGGCACAATGAATGCTATTCGTTCAATGCATTTCTGGATAATGGGGTGAGAAATATTACGGCTCGTCGGGCAAAAAGCACGAGTACAAAAGATGCCGTAGACTATTTTGGCTACTGGAAAATCCTCGACGCTTTACTGGATTGTACGCGCTCAAATACCTATTGTAATTATGCCTTGGGGGATACTCCAGAACAAAGATCTATGGGCATATGGAGCGATGGAAAAGTTATAAAAGAGCTGGAAATAACCCAGCCCGAAAAAAAAGTTGTGTCTAAGAAAATAAATTAATATTACATTTGAATCCTCTGGATAAATATCCGGAAAGGCCTGATTTTACCCCAGAAATCAGGCCTTTTTCTATTCTGGAGAAAAATCAGAAGAGGGATATGTCAGAACATAAACCAATAGATGAAACGGGCTTTCGCTATTTTGTAAACAAAATTGTTTGCTCTATATTTATGGCATAACTGCTCTGAGAAAATGCAGAATCTAAGGTATACCACTGTCTAGTAGTATGCGTATGCATTTTTTAACCAACTAAAAAGGTACATGGCAGTTATTAACCAGGTTACCCAACCAATTGAGAACAACACTTCGGAGGATTTTATTCCACAAGTTACAACCGTAATCAGAAGTAAAACTGACTCAGGTCTGATTCGGTTTATTATTCAATCTATTGTATTATTCGCTATTTTAGTTTGGTCCCAGACTGGGCACTTAACTCAGAGTTGTACATCTTCTCCTTTATCCAATTATAACGCTAGCAGTAGTGCTGTAGATTTTGCTAGTATGTTTACAGCAGCTCAACCTGAAGTAAACCGCCCTTCTGTTTATTCAACAGAACAAAAGAACTGTATCGGTAGCGATGATGACCAAGCTCGCTTTAACCCTGAAAGCAAGAACCTGGTGAGAACCATTATGAGTATTGCCAAGTTAGAGGTTGTGGATGAATCAATACATCCTGGAAACTACACACCAAGCGCCTCTAATGCTATTCAACGGGAGGCTGTAAATCAGCGCTCCGATACTTTCTTTAATAAGCAAACGAACAAAAAGGCAAGCATAAAGGCTGAAAAACAAAAGAAGAAAAAGAAAATTACTCCGAGTGGAAAGAATAGGCCTGTTGGGTCAATAGTCTACACCGGAGCACATTTCAAGGATATGGATTCTTACGAAACTTCTTCTGTTTCTAAAACATCAAACACGCATACCCATGTAAGCCCACAGGATGTCGCCAATAAACCGTCAGAGCCAATTGCTCCGTTTACTTCTTTATCTTCTACAAAGGAAGAAACAGCTCCTGCCAAAAAAGCAGCCAAAGTTGGGAGGACTAAGCTCGAACTTTCAACCCTCAATGTTACAGCACTTAAATTTTCTAATATTGCAGCCCGCGAGGAGGTTGCATCCATTAAACGTAGCGACAACGTATCAACTACAAAACATCAAACCAACAACTCTAACAACTTGACTGTAGATGGAACGGAAGCAACCGCTTCTGTTTCATCCACTCAAGCGTCTACAGCAAAACCTCAGATTACCAGCGCTCAATTTAAGGAGCTTAAATGGCGAGCTGTTGAAGAAGATAAGTTGCTGATCGTTCGGTTTACCGCAACTTGGTGTATGCCCTGTAAAGTGATGGAAAAAAACGTTTATGCAAACCCGGAAGTCAAAGGATATATGGATCAGCATTTCTTGTCCATGAAACTGGATAGCGATTCTTTTGACGGGATTAATATGAAACAGATGTATGATGTGCAAATGATCCCCAGCTTTTTAATTTTTAAAAGCAATGGTGAATTGGTAGGACACCATAAGAAATCGATTTCTGCAACAGCAATGCTCGATATATTGAAAGATCATAAGGCAAGACTAAATGTATTAAGTAAGGCTGATGGTTTGACCAAATCTGAGAATGATAATATAGATTGGCAAACCCAACTAACCCCTATTACAAAATAACCGACATTGGATGAAGGACTGCTTCATTCAATAAAGATAGCCATTGTAATAGTTTAGGAAATTACCGATACTACTACACAACCCGGGACGCCTCTTTGAGGTGTCCCTTTTTTAGTGGCAATTGCAATGGGAATGGCTCTGCTATTGCGGGCATCATATTGAAACGTCTAAAAGATCGGTAAGTATTCCCTTTGCTTTATCAAATCGGAGGGAGTGCCGAGCTGAGACGCAATTCTAATTCGCATTCTATTTCTCAGCGTCTCAGCTCGGCAATCCCTTTGCTTCGCGAAAAGCGCTTACCGATCTTTTAAACACTTTAGCAGGAAAGTTTCTTCTGACTTCCAAGCCATATCATACGTCCTCCTCCGAAGGCATAAGCCCATTCACATAAGCAATAAACTCCTCCAAATTCCAGGCATCCTCAATCCTAAACTCACCCACCTTAGTACGCCGCAATGCGCTCAGGTGCGCCCCACTTTGCACCGCCTTTCCAAAATCATAGGCAAGCGATCGAATGTAAGTACCCTTACTACAATCCACTTCAAAATCAATCACTGGAAAGGCTGTCTGATCAATATCAAATCGAAAAATCTCAACTGGTCGTGTCTTGAGTTCCACCTGAATGCCTTTTCTAGCTTTTTTATAAAGCGCTTCACCGCCCATTTTAATAGCTGAAAACATAGGAGGGATTTGTTCAATAGGGCCCATATAAGATTGGCGGGCAGTCTCAAGAAGCGCTGTTGTGATGTGTTCGGTAGGGAAGGTTTGGTCTATCTCCGTTTCCAGATCGTAGGAAGGCGTTGTTCCGCCAAGAGTAATCGATCCCGTATATGTTTTAGGCAAACCCTGCATATCGGTCAGGCGCTTGGTAAACTTACCGGTACAAATAATTAACAAACCCGTTGCCAGTGGATCAAGCGTACCGGAATGCCCCACTTTGATTTTCCTGACCTGCAATAGGCGCTTCAGGCTATAACGTACTTTATTGACTACGTCAAACGAGGTCCAACCCATAGGTTTGTCAAATAGAAGTACGGCACCTGCTTTAAAATCATAAGGTGGCTTTGATCCTTTTTGTTCCATGTTCTTATTATTGAAGGGTAAGGAATTTTGAATTTTGAATGTTGCCCTCTATCGTTGATGGGACACGGATTTGACGGATTGAACGGATTTACACGGATTTTTTCTTTTATCGCGCTCAGTTACCCAAAGCACGTTAGAGGGATTCACGTGCTACGAAAAAAATCCGTCCTTATCCGTTCGATCCGTCAAATCCGTGTCCCATCACATTAGTGAGGCCATTCAGAATTCAAAAATTCAATCATTCAAAATTCGTAAGTCTGACAAATCTAGAAAAGGCCCGTAGCTTTAGCAATAGCCAAAGCAGCGACGATAAAACAGTAATAGGAGAAATAACTCAACTTACTATTTTTAACCAGCTTGATCATCCAAGTACAAGCAACCAAGCCTGTAACGAAAGCTGCAATGAATCCTGCAGTCAGAGGACCAACGACATCTGGTGAGTAGACGATCTCTCCGCTTAGTACATCCTTCGCGATTTTACCAATAATTAATGGCACCACCATCAAAAAAGAAAAGCGTGCAGCTCGCTCGCGGTCAATTCCCAATAAGACAGAAGTGGAAATAGTGGCTCCGGAGCGTGAAATACCAGGAAGAATGGCAATGGCTTGCGAAATACCAATGATAAGCGCCTGTCCAAAACTTACTTTCTTACCCGTATTTTTGGCTCTGTCGGCTAGCAGCAACAATATACCAGTGATAGCAAGCATAGCTCCAACCAAGAGTAATTGCTGGTCAAATAAAGCCTCAATTTGCTTTTCAAAAGCGAGTCCAACAAATACAGCCGGTATCATAGATAGAATGATCTTTGCAGAAAAAATCGTTTCTTCATTCCATTTAAATTGAAAAAGCCCTTTGAGAATTTCAAGGATATCCTTTCGGAAAATGACGATGGTACTCAATGCGGTAGCACCGTGTAGCATTACCGTCATCAACATGCTTTGATCAGCCACACTGGTATCAGCCATAAAGTATTTGGCTAACTCAAGGTGGCCACTACTACTTACGGGTAAAAATTCTGTCAAACCCTGGACGATGCCAAGGATAATGGCCTTTACGATTTCGCTCATACTGTTTCAAGTGTTTTATCTTGTTTAGAGGCAACCGGGTCGTTGTCTTTGAAAATAGCATATATTTCCATGGCAAGCCCTGCAAGAATGACCATGGGCGCCAGGATGACACGCCTCCAATTATAAACTACATCTGGATCCCACTCGTTAGGGTCGTCCATGCCTCCTCCGGTCATCAAAAGAAGACCAAGAAAGATAAGGCCAACTCCTGCTGCCATGTAAATGTAATTTTGTTTGCCGAAAATAAGCGGTGCTTTTGCAGATGCTCTGTTGGCAGTTCCACCTCTACGCGAAGTAGTAGGAGATGCTTTTTTCTTTTGGGTAACCACCACTTTCCTTTTAGGATTACCGGATTTTTTCTTGTCTGATTTTTTACTCATGATTCTAGTTTAAAAAAGTAATTACTTTGACTAATATAAATCATCGACCCTCATCTGAAGATATTTGTTGACGACAAAGTAAGTACTCAAAAATGTAATCAAAATACCAATGGCAAACAGGCCAGTGATAAGGATTATTAATCCATTTGTAATTTGCAATGCATTTAGATCTACTAAATCTAATTGCGCCAGATATACTAGTGAAATGATAGAAAAGCTCGCAATGAAGGCACTCCAAAAGCCATTTTTGACACTTTTCCAAAGATAGGGTCTGCTTATAAAACTCCAGGATGCCCCAACTAATTGCATATTTTTAATCAAAAAACGATTAGCATACAAGGCCAGTTTAATCGTGTTATGGATCAAAGTGACTGCGACCAGCAAAAACAAAGCCCCCAAACCCAAAATAAAATAACCTGCTTTGAGCACGTTTTTTTCAATATCAACCACCAGACCTTCCTGATAGTAAACATCACTTACGATATTTTCTGATGCGAGTTCGCTTTTAATAGCAAGAAGTGCGGAAGCATTCAATTGATCCGCATTCATATTGAAGTTGATCACGTCGTAAAATGGATTTTGAAAGCCATATTTATTGAAGTCACCCAACTCATCTTTCATTGACTCAGCAGCTGATTCCTTGCTGATAAAAATGACGGTTCCTTCTCTGACGTTGGGCTGTTGCTGAATGAGCTGCTTCAACTTCTTTATCTTCTTTCGGGGAGTATCTCTTTTGATCTCCACCATGATATTAATATTTTCTTTTGACAGATTGATAAGCTTCTGAGCGTACAAAACAATCACAGCAAAGAAACCGATTAAAAACAAAACTAAGGCTACACTAATGATAGAGTAGAAGTAGTTGGGTTTTGTCTTGGCTTTGTATGGCAATTCTTGCCCTTGCATGCTTCTTGTTTTTTGAATGAGATCGCTACGCTGTCAGACTGCCCACTATCGCAGAGCCACGTTGGCGATCTCACAGTAGAGGCGAAGCCGACGACGGTCTGATCGCAAAGCGGTCTGAAGGTGCAGCGGTCTCCTTCGCCTGGAAAGCCCAAAAGTAAGAAAATATAGGGAGAAGGAAGTGTAGGAATATTGATTAAAGCATCCTAAAATTTGAACATTGGAATGGGGGGGGCGTTTGAAGACAAAACTATGTTCAGTATTCTTTAACGATAAGTGAAGCAATTTTCGCAATTTGGGATCGTTTTTTCAAGAGGCTAACCTCCGTAGAAACCAATAAATACTTAATTTTAACCTTAAACACTATTTTTTAGCTTTTAAATGGAAGGAAATAGTTAACATTGAAGCTGTTTTGAGTTATCACCAAACAGAATAGAGTTTATGTATAGAGATTTTGTCTAGAAAGCCAATTGGGCTGTTGAAAAAAACCGAGGAACGCCCGGAACCTAATAGCCTTAGCTATTAAGGGGAGCCTGTCCGGCGGCCAGACGAACGCTTTTTTTCAAAAGAACAGTTGGGCCAGTCAGGCTCCATACAAATGCTCTGTACATAAACTCTAATAACTGTAAACAACTTCATTAGGTCAGTTTAAATAGAAATGCTTTAGCAATTTCATAAAATACCACTTTGATGGGTAAACTTAGTTTTATAATAGTCACAATTCTTCTCGCGTACGCTGTTCCGGATCAGACGGTTACACTAGACAATGCTTCTTTTGAAGGAGAACGACAGGACGCTACAGTTCCTGCTGGTTGGCATCCTTGTGTGGAAGGTACTACTCCCGACATACTTCCGGGCTTTTGGGGAGTCAAGTTAGATCCTTTTGACGGGGAATCTTATATGGGCCTGATTACCCGTAATGATGGCACCTGGGAAAGCGTTGGGCAACGACTGAGTGGCCCGCTGGTGAGCGGTAATTGCTATAATTTCTCTTTAGCTCTTGCCCATTCCAAGGACTATGCTGGCTTCAACAAGCCTATTCGTTTAGTCATTTGGGGAGGCAGAACCAGTTGCTCCAAAGATCAAATGCTTATTGAAACGGACTACATCAATCATCAGGATTGGAAAAAGTATAATTACAAAATAGTAGCAGAGAAGGATATTAATTTTATCATCTTCGAAGCCCAATATATGAATGGGGTGTATTTTTACTACCGTGGAAACATATTGGTTGATGATTGTTCTGACTTTGAGTTGTGTGACCGTGCGTGATGTGTACAGGTTGGAAGTTGGAGGCGGAGAACTTTCCACCTCCAACTTCCAACAGCATTACTCCCCAGCAGCCTCCGACATCTGCCTACCTTCTTCCTCCAGCCGTTTAGCTTCCTCATTTAATTCTTTTATCCTTTTAGTGAGCTCTTTAGAAGGTTTCCCGTCTGAGTCCTCTATTTGCTTTTCAACTATTTCTTTTTTGATCGTCCACTTGTCCTTTTGCGTCTGCCATCCATCAATTTTATCTAATAACTCCCCTCCTTCCTGTACTTTCGATTTAGCTTGCTCAAGCACGCCTCCCATTTTGTCAAGGGCATCATCGTACTTGCCGGATTTGAATTTATTGACCTCTCCTTTCAGAAGTCCTACCGACGCTTTACCCACATCAACCCCTTTACCGATAATCTCTTTTGCCTGCGCTTTTTCTTCAGGTGTTCCCAAAAAGTAGTTATATCCAAGAATACCTACCACCAACAAAAGACCGACTTTTAATAAGCTCTTAATCATAATATTAGATTTTGTTTTTTATGTAATTATTCAGACCGCCTTGCTGGCAAATCAAACCGCTGCGCTGTCAGACTTCTCTCGACCGCGATTGTGGAAAAGTCTGACAGCAAAGCGATCTGAACAGCGTAAAATTAAAAACTGAAGTTGGTTTCATCCGCATATTTAACCTCGAAAGATAAAAATAAATTGTAAACCTGAGTTTTAGGTTAACTTTATTAATTGAGGGTTTACAACTAAAAAGTCCTGCATTTTCTATACTTTCGCAGCTTATTTTACCAAGTTCTAAGGGAAATTACGGCACAAGAAACCTTTTTTTCCGTAGATAAGTTGAAGTTATCTCCTAAAGTCGAAGATAAGGGCTTGATGCTCAGGGCAAAGCTCATTTGCCCTCCCATCCGCCAGCGGGAAATTCCTTTCAGAATTTATGTAGCCATCCGCGTGCCGCCGAAGCCTTTCTCAGGAGCCGAAGCCTTTCTCAGGAGCCGAAGCCTTGGCGTAGGATCTGGCGTAGGATCTGGCGTAGGATCTGGCGGAGGAGCAAGCTACGACGACAAGGAATAGCTGAAGCCCTGGGGATCAATGCCTTATCCGCAGGCAT
>Ga0114957_1000746_pt1 | contig 39994 bp, 32 predicted proteins | sample BantaG_FD_87175 | JGI IMG/M metagenome (GOLD analysis project Ga0114957, IMG submission 87175) | Marine algal microbial communities from Bantry Bay, Ireland - BantryBay_4 metaG | ecosystem: Host-associated > Algae > Red algae > Unclassified | place: Bantry Bay, Ireland | collected 2014-11-21
ATTGAATTTGAAGGATTAGTAATAACAATATAATAGCTATTACCTGCGGTTAGAGCGCCCGTCAAATTCATTGGACTGAGCATACACAAAATCTGGGTGGCAGATCCAAAAACACAATCTGTTGGATTGAATTCCAATAGTGTAATTTCTAAGGGGGTGCCGCCTTGTGCCGTTGCAATAATGTCCAATTCAGTGCCTATTGCATTGAACTGAAACCAGGTGTTCAATGCCGTACCTCCTTGATTGGCACAAGTACCATTTAATAAATCGGTTGTTGCGTCAGTACTATTATAGACGTTACAGGCTCCGGAAAGATCGGCAACAGGAGTTGCATTTCCACAGTCATCGTTGGCTGGCTGGGCAAAGGCTCCAAAAGGCAGAACCAATATGCAAAAGACCAGAACTTTTGAAATTTGTGTGTAAGAAAAAGCATGTAAGTAAGTTCCTACTAAGGTAAACCTATCTCTCATAATGTAGGTGAAGTTTTGGTTAAAAAATAGTTCAGTTTCCTAAATGGCAAAGTCTCATCGCACTAGCAAGCACTTAAATCGTAAATTTCTCAATTTTCGTTTATGTCTTCTTTAATGCAACAGAGGGCTAGCCAGAGGGTAGTTATAAGTTGATTTGCCCGAAATTGTAAAAAAATCAGGGAGTATTTTAGATCGGATTAACAAATATAGCAATTAATACTGTTATTGTCTCTACCTTAGAAATACAATTTCAAGCTTAGTTAAAATATTAATATATAGTCTTCGTCGATGATAGTTTGACGAAATTTCATTGGAATTGATGGGGCATGCAGTTTTGTCACATAATAATAATCCATTTCGGGTATTAAACGCTGCTTTAAGCCATTAAAATTATTCAATTTTTATAATTTAATCTACGATAAAGAACGTTTGTCTTATGGAAGTTGTTTAAATGATTTAAAATCAGTTAATTATATCAAATTTTTTAGTGGTTTATTTGAAAAAAAGAAAATCCAGTAGTCTCACCATGGCAAATCAGATTTATGCGGTTCCAATTCGAGTTTTATGGTTTGAAAGCTCTGGTTTGGCCGCCTCTAACCAGGAAATCGTTGAAAGGGCCAGGAATTTTCGAAAAAGAGCAATTGAAAGCTTTTGTGCGGTTGTGTCTGTAAAAGGAGTAAGAGCGTTCCATTATTACACCATAGAGAAGGTTCCCTCTCGTTTATCGACTCCATTGAGGGAATATTCTACAACAAATCCTGATACAGTTTTAGCGTTTATTTCTGAAAATAATTTACCTTCATTACCTCGAAGAGAAGACTTAAAATGGCTTCGTAAAAAAGGAATAAAAAAGGAGTAAAAAATAAAATGTTCGGACTATGAAAAAGATGAATGTTGCCATTATTACGGGTGGTAATGTAGCAGAGAGAGGTATTTCTCTTAAAAGTGGCGCAACAGTATTTAAGCATTTAGATGATGCTAAGTATAATAAGTATCTGGTTGAGTTGAGCGGAAAAGAGTTTATTGAGCTGGATAGTGGTGTGGTACTGGATAAAAATGACTTTTCATTAAAGATCGATCATCAAAAGATTACATTCGACCTTGCTTTTCTTATGCTGCATGGCCATCCGGCAGAAGATGGTTGTCTGCAAGGCTATTTTGAAATTATTGACTTGCCTTACACGGGTTGCGACCATTTTGTTAGTGCCCTTACTTTTAATAAGCAGGCGTGTAAAGATTTTCTCCGCACCTTTGATATTCCAATGGCCAAATCTATACTGGTACACCAGGGACAAGAAATTAACTTTTCAGGAATAGAAGCGCTTGGGCTTCCAATTTTTGTTAAACCCAACAAGAACGGAAGTAGTTATGGAATAACCAAAGTTAGTTCATTGGAAGATTTGCAAGAAGCAATTGACCGCGCTTTTCAGTTTGATGAAGAAGTCATTATCGAGCAGTTTTTGCAGGGAACTGAATATTCCAATGGCGTTGTGCGAAAGGATGGAGCAATTGTGGTTTTACCAATAACAGAAATCATTTCTGAAACGGAGTTCTTTGATTACCAGGCGAAATACGAAAATAAAAGTCAGGAAATAACTCCAGCAAATCTTTCCGATTCTTTGAAAGCAGATTGTCAGGCATTGTCTTATAAGTTGTATGATGTATTGGGGTGCAGTGGCATGAGCCGCTTTGATTACATATTAGTTAATGGATCATTCTATTTTCTGGAAGCAAACACCATCCCCGGTATGTCAGAGCAAAGCATTATTCCTCAGCAAGCAAAAGCTCATGGTTGGTCACTTTCTACCTTTCTGGATGCGATTGTTGACCAGGCTGTTAATGCACCATCAAACTCAGAAATAAGTTAAGATTTTTAACACTAAAGAAGTAACCTTTATTTAGATGGGAAGTATAATTAGAGACTTTTAAAATTGGAACCTAATTAAGAACCCTCGAAATGACATCCCTAGCTCAATGCTTTAACCGCATGATGCCTGAGAGTATTATGCCCCACGATCTGAGTTACCAGAAAGCAAAAACATTGACTGCTTTGCATCTTGTTTTTCTTGTTTTCTCCGGTATTTATTTATTCATTGTGCAAACAATAGTAACTCCAACAGTTATACCTTCATTTCTTCCTTTAATTATTTCGGTACTTCTAATCCTCATCTTTAAATTTACAGGGAGCTTGCTCTTTTCCGGAAACCTGATTTGTCTTTCATATTTTAGCTTGTTAGCGGTAGCTTCTTACTCAAGCGGAGGCATTTATTCTGATGATATTGTATGGGCAGGAATGACTCCGGTGTTTGCATTTTTATTTGTTAATAAAAGATCTGGTGTTTGCTGGTTTATGACTTATACCGCTTGCCTTTTCTATTATTATCAGCTGGAGTTAAATGCAGTAATTTCATTTAGGGAACAGACGGTGTTGTATGATGCTTCCTACTACTTAATGAGTTGGTTATTGCTATTCGGATTTTTAAATTCGGTGGTGTGTGTTTTTGCAAGAGGGAAATGTGCCCTGGTAGAATCGTTACAAAAAGGTAAGCAGAAATTAATTTTACAACGAGAAGACTTACGAACTCAAGCAGCAGCACTAAAAGCAAAAGAACAAGAGCTATTAAAACTAAATGAAAATTTAGAACATTATGCTTACGCTATTTCGCACGATTTAAAAGAACCACTCCGAACGGTAAAGTCTTATACACAGTTACTAGGTAGAAGCCTGGAAAACAATCTAAAGGAAAAGGATGAAATTTATATGAATTTCGTTTTGTCTGGAACAGAACGAATGGGGCATTTATTAGAAGACCTGCTTGAGTTTTCCAGAATTAGTGAGGTGCATCATGAGTTTGTTCCGGTCAATTTAAATGATGTTACATTGTTAATCATCAACAGTTTAAGTCAAAAAGTTCATGAAAGCAGCGCTTCAATTGAAGTGGAAGACCAGCTGCCTTTAGTCGAAGGGACGCAGTCTTTGATGGTGTTGGTGATGCAAAATTTAGTTTCCAATGCTATTAAATTTCGATATAAGGACAGAGATCCGGTCATTAAAATATATCACCGGAAAGAAGCGGATAGGATCGTGATATGTGTGGAAGATAACGGGATTGGAATTCCTGATACTCATAAAGAAAAAGTATTTGAGCTTTTCAATCGATTGCATACCCGGGAGAAGTATGATGGCTCCGGAATAGGACTGACCACCTGTGGTAAAATTATAAATAGTTTGGGAGGCGAAATCTGGTTGGAATCGGAGCTAGGCAAGGGGACTACTTTTATGTTTTCAATTCCAAACAAAGTTTTGAAAGCACCTGCTTTGAGTATGGAAGGTTCGTTGGTATAGGTTTCACTATATTTTTCTGGAGCTTTTCATCACCCATCTTCGTTTCATTGAGTAGATAGCTGGTCGCTAAATACTAGTTTACCTCCAACATCTCCCAAGTTTCATTGCCATTGAAATTTGGGAATTCCACCTTTAAACCATACTTTTACAGCTCATTTTTAAATAATAACTATCAATGGCAAGAGAAATTGCACTAAGAGACGCTATACGCGAAGGAATGTCTGAAGAAATGCGTCGTGATGATACCGTTTTCCTGATGGGTGAAGAAGTGGCTGAGTACAATGGTGCTTATAAGGTGAGTAAAGGAATGCTCGAGGAATTTGGTGAGCGAAGAGTGATTGACACACCTATTGCAGAACTTGGTTTTGCAGGTATTGGCGTTGGTGCAGCTATGAACGGCCTGCGTCCGATCATAGAGTTTATGACCTGGAACTTTGCCGTTTTGGCTTTCGATCAAATCGTAAACAATGCCGCAAAAACATTATCTCAATCTGCGGGTGCTTTTAACTGTCCCATCGTATTCCGTGGCCCATCTGGTGCTGCTGGTCAGTTGGGGCAACAACATTCACAAACTTTCGAAGGCTGGTTGGCCAACTGCCCGGGACTAAAAGTTATATCTACCAGTGATCCTTACGATGCAAAAGGTCTGATCAAATCTGCCATCCGCGATGATGATCCGATTTGTATCATGGAATCAGAGGTGATGTATGGCCATATGGGTGAAGTTCCGGAAGAAGAGTACTTAATTCCTATCGGAAAAGCAAAAGTGCGTAGAGAAGGAACGGATGTAACCCTGGTGTCTTACAATAAAATGATTCTGGTTGCTGAACAAGCGGCCGATGAGTTGGCAAAAGAAGGTATCTCCGCTGAAGTGATCGACCTAAGAACTATCCGTCCAATGGATCACGCAACGCTAGTTGAGTCTGTAAAGAAAACCAACCGGATGGTCGTGATCGATGAATCCTGGCCATTTGCAGGTATCTCTTCTGAGATCACTTATGTCATTCAAAAACAGGCTTTTGATTATTTGGATGCACCGGTCATTCGGGTAAATGCTGCCGATACTTCATTGCCTTATGCAGGTACTTTAGTAGATGCGTACATGCCGAATCCGAAGCAGGTGATGGATGCGGTGAAGCAGGTGATGTATGTGAAGTGAGGGGTGTGAGGAGTCAGGGGTCGGGCGTCAGTTAAAGCCAATACCTTAGAATTAAAATATATGAGCCCGCTAACTTTTTATGAGGGGCCGGGAGACAGGTGTCGGGTGTCAGTTTTGATCAACCGCCGACTGCCGTAAAATATATGAGCCCGCTAATGTACTTTACGTTAGCGGGCTCTCTATTTTGAGGGCAACTGACCCCTGACTCCTCACACCCGACCCCTCATCTAAACATTAAACAAGAAATGCATAACATCTCCATCACCTACCACGTATTCCTTTCCTTCCACACCCATCTTTCCAGCACTTTTCACAGCTTGTTCTGAACCGTACGCTACAAAGACGTCGTACTTGATGACTTCAGCGCGGATAAAACCTTTTTCGAAATCAGTATGGATCACACCAGCGGCACCCGGTGCTTTGGTTCCGTTTTCGATGGTCCAGGCACGCACTTCTTTTTCACCTGCGGTGAAGTAAGTGATGAGGTTAAGCAATTTGTAACAAGAATGAATCAACCGGTTAACGCCCGGTTCATTCAAGCCCATTTCCTGTAAGAATTCAAGGCGTTCTTCTTTTGTGTCAAGTTCTGCGATGTCAGCTTCCATACCGGCACAAACTAAAATTACTTCGGCATTCTCCTCCTTCACTAATTCTTTAAAAGCTTTCGTGTGTTCATTGCCATCAATTACTGAATCTTCATCTACGTTGCAGACATACAAAATAGGTTTTGCGGTCAGCAAATACAATTCCTGAATTAAGGCGATCTCATCATCCGAATCTGTTGGGTAACTTCTGGCAGACTTACCATCTTCCATATGCGTATACAAACGTAGGGCCATATCCAGCTTTGCCTGATCCTCTTTCTTTCCTGCTTTGGCTTGCTTTTTTAATTTTTCAACTCGCTTTTCCATAGTTTCCAAATCCTTAAAAAGCAATTCCATATCAATGGTCTCCTTATCTCTTACCGGATTAATATCGCCATCAACGTGAACGATATTGTCATCAGCAAAGCATCGAACGACATGCACAATCGCATCCACCTCACGGATATTTGCAAGAAATTGATTGCCCAATCCTTCCCCTTTACTGGCACCTTTTATCAGACCAGCGATATCTACAATTTCGATCGTAGTAGGTTGTACCTTTTGAGGGTTTACCAATTCGCTAAGTTTCTCCATTCTGTTGTCCGGAACGGTAATCATTCCAACATTAGGGTCTTTGGTGGCAAAAGGGTAATTTGCGGCCAAAGCTTTTGCTGAGGTTAACGCATTGAATAGGGTAGATTTACCTACATTTGGGAGACCGACTATTCCACATTTTAAAGCCATAATTAATTCAGTGTTACTTATTTAAGGTTCTTGACACAAGAACATATTTTTTAATCGAGCGCAAAGGTAGCTTTTTCAGATAGCTTTGTAATATAAACTTTCATGAATTTTCTAGCCCACTTATTTCTTTCTGGTCAAGACGAAGACATTATAGTTGGTAACATGATTGCTGACTTTATCCGAAATAAGGAAGTTGGACATTATAACATCAGGGTGCAAAAAGGCATTATGATTCATCGTTTCATTGATCGATATACCGATAATCACCCGGAAGTCCGCAAAGGCACCCATCGTTTGCGGCCACATCACCGCAAATATGCTCCTGTGGTCATTGATCTGTTATACGATCATCTGCTGGTTCACAATTGGAGCATTTACGCTAGTGAAAGTATTAATGATTTCAGTGATAAGATATACGCGGTTTTGGAAAAAAGGATGGATGAAATGCCTTTAAAATTAAAAAAGCGCTTACCAAACATGATAGCTGCTGATTGGTTGCCCAAATATGGAACTGAAAAAGGCTTACGCCATGTACTGGAAATAATGGATCGACGAAGTAGGTTTCCCTCTGATTTCGCTTCAGGGTTAAAGCACTTGAAAGATGACTTCGAATTTTATAATGAGGAGTTTAATACTTTTTTTCCGGAGATGATTCGTTCGGTGGATGAAATGGTTCTTTGAAGCCTGAAGTATTAGGTATAAAGTATTAGGTATAAAGTGTGAGGTATAAAGTATTAGGTATAAAGTATATTCCCTCTAACGCGATCCACGCGTTAGAGGGAATATACCTCATACTTCATACTTCATACTTCATACTTCATACCTCATACCTCATACTTCATACCTCATACTTCATACCTCATACCTCATACTTCATACCTCATACCTCATACCTCATACCTCATACTTCCAACCTACCCCTCAAAGTGCAAACTAATAGTAAGCGTTCGGGACAAAACCTTTTCAATAACATTCGACTGTTCTAGATTATTATCAAAAATAAGGATGTTGCTGATGCCGTGAGACATTTTAATTTCCGGAGAAAAGATAAAGTAAGGGAAGAAGAACTGCACCCCTGCACCATATTCAAATGCAAAATCAGTGGGAGCGATTTTTACTAATTCATCTGCCTGTCGGCTTCTGGAATCACTAGCTACATCAAACGAATATTTGACACCCGTAATCATAAATAAACGGACATCATTATATGGCGCTGATTTATAACGAATGTGAAAAGGAAGTTCAACGAATACCGATTCAATTTTTCTGCTGTAGTCAGGTCTGAAATCGTTGGTGGCGGAGTATCCAATATTACGCTCCGCAAAAGATAGCGTAGGGAGAAATCTGAAATCAAAATAATCACCGATCTTCAGGTTACTTACGATTCCCAGATTAAAACCAGGACCGGTTACAGACCTGGCAGAGCTGATACTGTCATTTAAGATGAATTGACTGGAATGAAAAACCTTAAAGTTGGAAGAGTTGTAGCCTAAAGTGATACCAAAATAGTATGGTTTAGCCTGAAACTCGAGGAAATTATAGTTTCCTTTAGAAGTTTGCGCCTCAACGTTAGATACGAAAAGGACTAAAATAGTAATGACTGCTATTTTTGTGAGGTGTAGATGGAACAAATTCCTAGTGTTAGTGCCTTGCATTTGTTGTGATTAAATCCGGTTTTCTGTAATATGTTCACTAATTTTTCGCCGTCAGGGAATGCCTGTACAGAACGATAAAGGTAGTCGTAGGCTTTTGGGTCTTTCGAAGTTATTCTGCCAATGACTGGCAAAATATATTTAAAGTAGAAGTTAAAACCTTGTTTGAAAGGAAACACAGTAGGTTTGGAAAATTCAAGAATAACCATTTTGCCACCAGGTTTAAGCACTCTTTTCATCTCATTCAAACCCTTTTCAAGGTTTTCAAAGTTTCTGACTCCAAATGCAACGGTCACAGCGTCGAAGCTATTGTCTTCGAAAGGTAAATTTTCCGAATCTCCGTGCATCAGTTCTATTGCTTTTTCCATGCCATTTTTGCCCACTTTTTTGTGGCCAACCTGTAGCATTTCCTTGGAAATGTCCAATCCTATGATTTTTTCAGGTTGAATTCGCTTCATCATCATGATTGGGAGGTCAGCTGTACCAGTGGCAACGTCCAGTATTTGCTGGTGTTTTACGCCTTTTAGCTCATCAATTGCCTTTTTGCGCCAACTAATGTCAATTCCTAGTGAAAGGAAATGATTGAGAAAGTCGTAATAAGGGGCAATTGAGTCAAACATCTTAGATACCTGAGCCTTTTTACCCGCTTCGTCTTTTGAGTATGGTTTTACTGATTTTTCCAATTTGTTAGTTTAGACATTAAAGTATTAGATTTTGAGACTGAAAGGTTTGAAGGTTTGAAAATGATAAGGTTTGAAGGATGCGAGATGCGGAGCCCGCGATCGTGTATCCTTGAAACCTTCAATCCTTATCACCTTCAAACCCTTTCTCCTCTTGTTACTAAGACAATTGGCCCACAAAGATAGTTTAAAAAATTAGGTTCAATTATAAAAAAGAAGAAGAGCTGTGGCTAAAACACTCAAATTTCGACTCAAGTACCATTAGAAAAATATACGTCAAAATTATATGTAAGAAAATGTTTCAAAATTTAAGCTTAAACTGCCTTCCGAAATGATGTCACTTATTTGGCTCTAAGGACAATCTTGTCCACTTTAAAAGTGAAAAAATGCTGGTGTAGTTGACTTTTAAACAAAAAAAGCATGTCACATTTCGTTCGATTTTATGTTAAAAAAACCAGTATCCCGCTATAAATTGCGATCAAAGCGACTGAGGTCATCTCATAATTAACCGGTAGGAAGCATAAGATCTGTCAGGTTTTTCAATTAAGACAAAAACTATGACGAAGTTGAAACCTGTCAGGTCTGCTTCTTTCGACCGCTTTTAACCCCCTGGCCCCCATAGGCATGTATTTTTTAAACTAAATATACCATGAATATGATGAAACAGCCAAGGGTAATGACTTTATTACTTTTTCTAACCTTTTTTTACTTTAGCCTCGACGCTCAGAATAACAAGAGTCTGGAGGGATATATTCTTCTTAAAGACGGAAGCCGTGCAGAGGGAAAAGTCAAAATCGGCTCGATTACAGACCGGGAAGTAAAAGTATCCTTTCAACGGAAAGGTACCAGCAAGAAAAGAGTGTACAAACCAAAAGAATTATTAGGCTACGGTTTTGAATCTCAGGATACAGATGATTTGGGGCTGGAAGATTCGAGATGGATTCATTTCGAAACGATTAAAGTGGATTATCCAACCAAGCCTTTTGGTTCAACAACCGTTTTTGTTGAACGGGAAGTGGAAGGAACCATTAATCTGTACTGCCACTACATTGAAGTAAGAAACAATCCAAAAAAACCTTACCGATATGTGTACTACATGAAAGTAGAAGCAGGAGTTTACAAGAAATTGGAAGAAGACTCCTTTAAAAACACTGCAAAGAAGACGTTTAAAGATTACCCGGCTCTGGCCGCCAGAATCGGGAAAAAAGACTTTTTATATCGCAACCTTGATAGAATGGTTCGGGACTTTAATTACTGGTCCGTCAACCAACATGATAAAAATGAATATCGGGTGGCCATGAAGGAGTGAATAATAATGAATTGAGAGTTCTGTTTTTGATGATTTTTATAAATCATCGTCCTAGCCAGATCAGGTTTTGCCCAAAACCGTTTGGTTGGTTTTGAATTCGGTTTTTTAAAAAGGTATGATTCAAAAACCGGTGTGCGTGTATGCGTCACCGGTTTTTTTTATGCTTTTTACTCAATTAGCAGGATAGAGGTGGATGTTAGATGCTTGGATGTTTTTTACAAGCGCTAAGCTGCTCTTACGCTAAAGCTTCGGCAGCACAAGGCCGTAAAGGATGTCAGTCTCGTCCATCGGTGAGCACTTAATATGCGCACTACTACACAGAAGATAAATAGTACCCAAAAATTTCGTCCTTTCACAGGAGTACCAACATCCTTCGCCAGCCTCCGGCTGGTCGAAGCAATATCCAACATCTAACATCCACCTTTAACTAAAATACAAGCAAATAGCACTCGGTAGAAAAACCCATATAAATAACTGACTGTCAGTTGTTTAAGTAGGTATGGCGCGTTTACCCAAAAACACCACCATCCCCCAGCCCAAAATGTGAATAAATACCTGCGATTAGCCCCTTTTTTTCATCGAAAATCGGCCATTTTTTCTTATATTCGCGCAACTTTTAAAGTAAAAAAATACAATGGCTGAAGACAAAAGAATTATTCAAGTTAGTATCGAAGAGGAAATGAAAGCGGCGTACATCGATTACTCTATGTCGGTGATCGTAGCACGGGCACTTCCTGATGTCAGAGATGGACTAAAACCGGTGCACAGAAGGGTGCTTTACGGGATGCATGAACTGGGATTAAGTTATAACAAATCACATAAAAAATCTGCTCGTATCGTAGGAGAAGTTTTGGGTAAATATCACCCACACGGTGATACCTCCGTTTACGACTCTATGGTTCGTATGGCACAGGATTGGTCACTTCGGTATCCTTTAGTGGATGGACAGGGTAACTTTGGGTCAATGGATGGGGACAGCCCCGCTGCTATGCGATATACGGAAGCCAAACTCAAACGTATCAGTGATGAAATTCTCGGTGACATCGGAAAGGATACAGTGGACTTTAGAAACAACTTTGATGACTCGCTTCAGGAGCCATCTGTTTTGCCAACCGAAATACCCAATCTACTTATCAACGGTGCATCTGGTATCGCCGTAGGTATGGCCACCAATATGATGCCGCACAACCTTACCGAAGTAATCGACGGTATCAGCGCTACCGTTGATAACCCTGACATCACTATCGATGAGTTGATGACGCATATCAAAGCACCTGATTTTCCAACAGGTGGCACCATTTACGGAATGGAAGGAGTTCGGGAAGCATTTGAAACCGGCCGTGGTCGGGTAGTGGTACGTGGTAAAGCTCGTATTGAAGAAAGTAAGAGTGGAAAAGAAACCATTATCATTTCTGAAATTCCATATCAGGTCAACAAAGCCAATTTGGTGATTAAGATTGCTGATCTGGTGAACGAGAAAAGAGTAGAAGGAATCAGTGATGTACGTGATGAGTCAGATAGAAATGGATTACGTGTGGTCGTGGAAGTGAAACGTGAAGCGATGGCTAATGTCGTTTTGAGTAAACTCTACAAATATACACCACTTCAAAGTTCTTACGGGGTCAACAATATTGCCCTGGTGAATGATCGTCCAAAAGTATTGAATCTCAAAGAGCTCATCACGGAGTTCATCAAATTCCGATTGGAAGTAATCGTTCGTCGTACGCAGTACGATCTGAATAAAGCAAAAGAAAGAGCGCACATCCTGGAAGGTTTGCTTATCGCTTTGGATCATCTGGATGAGGTGATCAAGTTAATTCGGGCTTCTAAGACAGTAGAAGAAGCACGAACAGGCTTGATGAGCCAATTTGAGCTAAGCGAAATACAAGCAAAGGCAATCCTTGAAATGCGTTTGCAAAAGCTGACTGGTCTTGAACGAGACAAGGTCCGTGCAGAATACGATGAGTTACAAAAGACAATCGCTTTCTTACAATCTATTTTAGACTCTGAGCCAATGAGAAGAGGCATCATAAAAGATGAATTGGCGGAACTAAGAGAAAGATATGGCGATGAGCGCCGTACCGATATTGCTTTTGCTGAAGGCGATATAAGCATCGAAGATATGATTGCCAATGACGATGTAGTAATCACCATTTCTCATCTTGGATATGTTAAACGTACCAAGGCAACGGAATACCGAATTCAGGGGCGTGGTGGCCGTGGATCAAAAGGTTCGAAAACCAGAAACGAAGATTACATCGAACACATGTTTGTGGCCACCAACCACAACTATCTCTTGTTCTTTACGGAACAAGGACGCTGTCATTGGTTACGGGTATACGAAATACCGGAAGCCAGCAAAAATTCAACGGGTCGCGTGATCCAAAATATTATCAACCTTCCAAAAGAAGACAAGGTTAGAGCTTATATCAAAATCGAAGATCTGAAGGATGTCGATTACATGAATAATAACTACATCGTTTTCTGTACTAAGAAAGGTTTGATTAAGAAAACGTTGGTGGAACAATTCTCACGTCCTCGTACCAATGGTATCAATGCCATCACGATCAATGAAGGTGACCAATTACTGGAAGCTCGTTTGACAAATGGCAATAACGAAATTGTCATTGCCAATCGTGCAGGTCGTGCGATTCGTTTCCCTGAAGCAAAAGTACGTGCCATGGGACGTAGTGCTGCCGGGGTTCGCGGTATCAGACTTGCAGAAGATGACAATGACTGGGTAGTCGGAATGGTAAGTGTAGATCCTTCAGATCCGGAACAAACGATCCTGGTCATTTCTGAAAAAGGAAATGGAAAACGTACGGCACTGGATGATTACCGAATCACCAACAGAGGTGGTAAAGGAGTGAAGACGATGCAGATTACTGAAAAGACTGGTCCACTGGTTTCCATCAAAATGGTAACAGACGCCGACGATGTAATCATTACTAATAAATCAGGAATCGTGATCCGAATGAGTTTGAAAGAGCTGCGCATAATGGGAAGAGCCACTCAGGGTGTCCGGGTAATTCGATTGGATGCGGATGATGAAATCGCAGATGTAGCGGTGATGAATATAGCTGATGATGAACCGGATGAGGTGGTTCAGGCTGAAGGTGGAGATGGTGTTGAAGCTGCAGCAGAAGGTGATGCTCCTGTAAAGAAAATAGAGGGTGATGCCAGCGGAGAAGAAGAGTAGGAATTGGAATGTGAATGTGAATTGGAATGTGAATGCATTTGGTTCGTGGACTTAAAACCTGTGGCGGTCAGGTGGCTTTGAAGGCTGTAAAAGCTTGATTTTTGACGAATTAACGTTACTTAACAAGATTTGGCAGTTTCTTAACAGTCTTAAAAGACTTTCTTTTATAATTTTACCGTCAGTAAAAATGAATGTTCTAATCAAATAGATTAGCTAAATATTTTAATTATAATTTTTAATAAAACGAATCTTAAGTTTCGAAATTAAACAAATTAGAAGATGAAAAAATTAATTATCGGTTTATTATCGCTTTTCGTAGTTGTTTCGCTACAGGCACAAAGTGCATCCTCTTATTATAAAGAAGCCAACAAAGCATGGAAGAAAGTCGCCAGTACAGAAAATGATGAAGCTAAAGCGGAGTTACTAGACAAAGGAATTATTGCAATTGGTAAAGCAGTTGCTGCAGTAGATGAGCTCGAAGGCAAAGACAAGACGAAGATGCTTTTGCTAGCTGGTGATATTTATAATGAGCAGTGTTCTGCAGATCTTAAATATCAGCTGTTGAATAACTCTTACCAATCTAAATATCCTGATGCAGCCATGAATGCCTACAAAGCATATACAATGGCATTGGAAGTGGCCAGTAAGAAGTATTTCAAGAGTGATGCTATGACGGGTTTGCGTTCTACAGCAGATCACCTGGGTAACGCTGGTTTGTTTGCTTACAAAGCAGATGAATTCAAGAGAGCATACGCCAACTACAATGCGGTACTTGACGTGAAAAGCATTTTGGATAAAGCAGGTAAGAAAGGTGTTTTGGAAGAGGCTGCTCAGATGAACGATCACAAATATATGCTAGGTCTAAGTGCCTTGTCTGGAGGAATGGATGCGGAAGCTAACAGGTTATTTGCTGAATTGACAGAAAGCGGCTATGAAGAAGCTGGTGTTTACAATGCATTGTTTAAACTAAACATGGAAACGGATCTTGAGAAAGCAGAAGCTTATTTAGCTGCTGGTCGTAAGAAGTTTCCGGAAGATAACGGCTTGATGGTATCTGAATTAAACCACTACCTGAAAACAAATCGTTTTGACGAGTTGGTTGGTAAATTGGAAGGTGCCATTGCTGCTGATCCTGAAAACGTATCTTACTACTCAGCCTTAGGTAACACTTACGATAACCTTTTCCAAAAGGAAATGGAAGCAAAGAATCTGGAATCTGCCAATAAATACTTCGAGAAAGCATTGGAATACTATAGCAAAGCTTTAGAGAAAGATGGTACTTACTTCTTTGCCATTTATAACTCTGGTGTACTTTACGTAAACAAGGCCAACCTGATCATCGAAGAGTTGAAAGTATTGGAGAATAAGGCGGATTACTCAAAAGCTGGTTTACGTGCCATGGAAGTTAAGAAATCTGAAGTTAACGCTGAATTTGCAAAAGCATTGCCTTACTTCCAGAGAGCAGAAAGCATGGATCCTAACGACATCAACACGCTTAACGCATTGAAAGAAATCTATGCGCGTAATGAGGACTTTGAAAAATCTAAAGAATTTAGCAAGCGTTTGAAGACGGTACAGGATGGTGGAAAGAACGAGAAGTCTTATCATGAGAATAAGTAGATAGAGGAGTCGGGAGTCAGGGGTGAGGAGTCAGTTCTCTTTAGTCGCGCTCTGATTGTTTGACTTGATTATAATAAAAAAGCAGAATGGTATTGATTTACTGTTCTGCTTTTTTATTTTTGAGCTATCAAACCGCGTCTAAAAGATCGGTAAGCACTTCGCCGGGACGGCCAGTGATTGCCGAGCTGAGGTGCAAATCAAACCGCGTCTAAAAGATCGGTAAGCACTTCGCCGGGACGGCCAGTGATTGCCGAGCTGAGATGCAGTCTAATTTTTTGCGTCTCAGCTCGGCAATTCCTCCGATTTGATAAATCAAAGGGAGTACTTACCGATCTTTACTGCGCGGGAGAAACTGACCCCGGAGACCACAACACCCCTCAACAAAAATAAAATCATGGCAACCAACACAAGAGAAGAACTAAAAACAAGCCTCAAAGCACAACAGGATCTTGACAGAGTGATTCGGTACATTGCTGATCTGGATGTTCAGATTGATGAACATGAGGCAACTGTAACTAACCTGGAGAATCAGCAATTCAAAGAGTTTGAAGATCTGCAAAAGCTGGAAGGCAATAGTTTGAAATCGGTTTTCTATAAAGTACTTGGAAGCAAAGAACAGCAACTGGAGAAAGAACGCCAGGAGCACCTGCAAGCTTCCATGAAATATGAAGCGGCTAAGAAATCGCTGGACCTGCTCACGTACGAACGGGGAGTACTGGAAAAGAAACTAACAGATGCCGATATACTCAAATCTAAAATAGAGCTTCTAAAGAAAAAACGAGCGGAAGAAATCATGGCCAGCGGATCCTTAGCGGGTCAGCGCATGCTGGAGATCGTCACAGAAAACGATGCCCACCATTATCTCCAAAACGAAATAGAAGAAGCCGTGTCGGTAGGTAGTCGTGCCTCTGATATGTTGGGACAGATCATCACTAATTTACGGCGAGCCAGTAATTGGGGGCAATGGAATATGAGCGGTAGGAGACGAACTTCAAGTTACACCAAGCACTCTTATATTGACCGGGCGAGAAGTCTGTCGCACTCGGGTCAAAATATATTGCGTCAGTTTGAAGTTGAACTGAGGGATGTGTACCGTCAGCAGAACTATGGATTGAATGTAGAGATTGCTTCTTTTTCGAAGTTTACGGATATCTTTTTTGACAACCTGATTTCGGATTGGGTGATCCAGCAGAAGATTCAGAATTCGCTATCATCGGTGGTATCGGTTCGCGATAAAGTGAATCGCCTGGTTGGTAGTTTGCAGACGGATGAGAATAAGATATTGGATAAGTTGGATCGGCTGCAGGCGGAGTATGATGCTTTGGTTTTGAAGGGGTGATGGGGTGCCCGCTGTCGTGAATGGGACACGGATTTGACGGATAAGGACGGATTTTTTTCGTGGTATGTTGAACCCGCTAACGTAATAATTTAGAACATATCAACAGAGCGCGATAAAACAAAAAAATCCGTCCAATCCGTTCAATCCGTCAAATCCGTGTCCCATCCAAGTTAGAAGAGCATTGCCATTGAAACTGAATTACTTACCCACCCAATATCCGCTTACGAGCAGCTTCCGCCGATTTCTTCGCCTTATCTAACAATTGTTCAGCGCGCTTATCGCCTTCACTCACTATTTGATCTGCCTTTTTATCCGTCTGCTTTTTCAACACATCGGCTGCTTTTTTAGCGGCTAATTTTTTGAGCGGATTACTACCGGCCTCATCGATTAAATTTTCTGCTTGTTTGTAACCTTCTTTAGTGGTCTTGTCAGAAAGCTTTGCTGCTTCTGCTTTTATTTTATTGGCATTGGCGGTGGCAGTGGCCATGATCTTTTTGTATTCAGCGTCAGCTTTTGCCTTGAGTTCTGCTTTTTTGTTGTCTACCTTTTCAATGACCTCTTTTTTTACATCTTCCACTTTTTCTTTCACCTCTTCTTTTGCTTTTGTGACTACCTGATCAACAACATCCTTGGCCGTATCCTTTAGAGATTTTCCGCCAGAGCCAAGCGGTTTGATTTTAATTTTTGGATCTGCCATGGTTCCCAATATGTTGATTTGCACGTCCACGAAATCTCCAAGATCGAGATTGACACCAAGTTTACCTGCTTCGCCTTTTAGGAAGTCGAGGCCTTTTCCGGCAGCTTTTCCAGCAGCGTTATTTTCCCAAAGTTTGCGGGGTATTTTTGCCAAAATTTTATAATCCATATCTGTATCAATGCCATGACTACCGCTGACCAGCATGTCGATACCATCATACTCATAATTGAATTCCTGTAAGTTCATTCGACCATCTTTCAACTCGAACCAGTTCTTAGTATCTTTGATTTCCATGTTCTTTAAAGCATTGATATTGAGTTGGTTGCTCAGTTTTTGTAGGGGTTCAAACTTGGTGATCGCTCCTTTTATAGTTTGCAGGAATCCATCCGCAGTCAGAGAGGAGAGGTCAGGATACATATCTGACCCCAAAAAACCAAAGACTTCGAGATTGCTGTTGAATTTTCCGGTGATAAATTTACCGATAGGAGCGATAGATTTGAAAGTATTTAATTGCTCAAATGCATTTTGAAAGTCCCATTGTTTGATCTGGTACTTTAGATCAAAAGCGGGTTTTTTAGGGTCGGCTGTATCGTATTTTCCGTCCATTGCCATCTCGCCACCAAAAATACTGGCCACACAATTTTGCAATTCCGCCTTGTTTTCTTCTACTGCGATCCGACCTTTTAGATGCTTCAGGTCGAGGTCGGTATAGCGGACTTTCCGGATGTTGGCATCGATGTTCATCTTGATATTGTCCGGGATAAGGATAGGGCCGGCTGCTTCCGTGTCGGCTATTTTTTTAGCTTTTACTTCGCCATTTGCCTCGGGTACCTCTACCATAAACTGATTGAGGTCGAGTAGGTTAGAGGTGATGGCAATGTCGCCATTCAGCGTTTCATTTTTGTATAGATAGTCAAAAACATTGGTGATGTTTCCAGTTGCTTTTATATCGCTATCGCCAATGTCCATTGCAAATTTTTGAATGGAGATTTTACTGGAAGTAGCATTTCCTCGGAGTTCCATGTTTTTCATTTCATAGACATCGTAATCTACGTTGTTGAGTTTGGCATCGAGGTCAAAATCGAAGCGATCAAAAACGGCAACAGGTTCGGAAAGTTCAGGTGGAGCGCTTGCAGTTTCACTGGCCGTGCTGTTGCTCATCCATTCATTGACGTCAAAATAGTTGGAGCGAACTTCCAGCTTGCCTTTCATCGTTTGCTTGGGCGAAATGTAAGCGAGAATATTGTCGATAGATCCCGTAGCGCGTAAATCACTTTTACCAAGCTTGCTTAGAAATTTAGTGATGTCCACTTTTTGCGGCGTGAAGTTCATGGCCAGTTCCTCAATCAAAACAGGTGGCATGTCTTTGCTCTTGTAGGAAAATTTGTTGAGCTGAAAAATACCTTTCATATCTACATTCTGGTAATCGCCGCGTTCAATGGATGACATACGTGCATCCATTTTCAGGTCAGCTTTCATGGTTCCTGTCAAGGATTCAACACCTTCCAGTGGAAATGCATTTGCCAATTCTACAAAGTTTATATTTCCTTTAATCTCTGTGTCAATATCGGGGTCTGACATCGGCGTTTTTAGCTTCAGCTTACCTTCAAAAGGATTGCTACCCAGTAACATTTTAAACTGAGAAATATCAATAACCATTTTGTCCAGATCGCTATTGGGACTTTTGATAGAAGCTTTTGCAAAAATATCTTTGACAGCCATTGGTAAGTCAGGGTATTGAAACCAGGCATCCTTGACATCTAGATTTAAATCAAAAGCCGGGATACTTTTTTCGTTGTAAGTTCCTTTGACAAAACCGTCAAGTTTAAGTTTTCCGTCGGTTTTTAAGTTTGCAAAATCCTTGGTGTAAGCATTCGGAATAAGAGACAGAAAACTTTTGAAGGTATTACTGGGGGCATCAAAATTAAAATCCATGTTGATGTCATCTCCTTTTAGCTCCAGCCAGCCATCCGCTTTCAGGGCGAGGTCATTTATCTGTAGCTCGTTTTCCTTTAAGGTAAATTTCATATTGGGTAAATCGGAGTGCAGGGTGATGTCCAGTTCACCTTTTGCCCGGTTGATATATTGGACGCCACCAGAACGTGCCGTAATTTTTTCAATATTTGTTTTGGTAACCAAATCAAAAACCTCTTCTGTGAAGTCACCTTTGCCGTTGTGGTTGATATTAGCCATATCCACGAAGATATTTCCCATGCGGTCATCATAGGTGAAATTTCCTTCCTGGATGAGGTATTTTTGGAGTTGAATGACAAAATTATAATCCGTTTCAGAGGTGGTCGCTTCAGGATCTGTTTTAGCAATATCGTAATTACTTTTACCATTTTCCAAAACGATAATGTTGATATCTGGTTTGATCAAACTGACACTATTGATTTGAATAGGAGATTCGGAATTGAAGACCGACATAAGGTCAAGGCTAAAGCCAACCTCGTCTGCGTTCACCAGAGAAACACCTTCAAATTCTTCGATACCCACCAGTTCAAAATCATCCATTTGGAAGGAGAAGTTGGGGAAGTTTTTGAAAAGCGATAAACTCACATCTGAGAATTCGACTTTTCCATTGATGTGATTGCTGATGTCTGCTTTTATTTTTTCTTTGATCTCGTCCTGGAAAAAGTAGGGGATTGCTACAGCTAAAACGATCAATAGCAGCAAAAAAATAAAGAGTCCCTTGATTAGTTTTGTAAACTTCATAGTAATCGTGTATTTGGAAAAACTTTTTGTGTGTCTGATTTTTAAATTACCCACAGCTTCACTATGTAAATAACGCATTTTTTAGCGATAAGTTGCTGATTTTGCTTGCTAAAGCAAGAAGACCGAAGACGGAAGACCGGAGACGGAAGTTTCCTTCTGTCGTATATTTCCGTTTCCTTTTTGGGTATGATTGATTAAAGTGGAGAGATTTCCGGTCTTTTGAGTGCGTTAAAAGGAAACTTCCGTCTTCGGTCTCCGGTCTTCCGTCTTTTAGGTAACATAAAAGTTAAAAAAAAAGTATAGTTTTGCAAACTAAACGATTAACCATGGCAACTGAAACAATTGATTTTGTACTGATAGAAGATGCGGGAGCGCTTCAGCAATTCATAGATGAAAACAGCAAGGTGGATTGGATGTCGTTTGACACCGAATTCGTTGGTGAAAAGCGATATGTAACGCTGATTTGTTTGATTCAAGTGGGAACCGAGCATGGTTTTTATCTGATTGATCCACTAAAAGTGAAAGATTTGTCGGCATTTTTCAGGATGCTGGAAAATCCATCCATCCTTAAGATCACCCATGCGGGCGAGAACGACTACCGGTTACTTTACCGGGAGCATAAGATACTTCCAAAAAATGTATTTGATACGCAGGTAGCGGCGAGTTTTGTAGGCTATAAATTCCCTGCCTCGTTCCGTAGTTTGGTAGAAGGAGAGGCCGGAGTTTATCTTCGGAAAGGGTACACGGTTTCTAATTGGGAATCGAGACCATTTAATCCTAAGCAGCTAAAGTATGCGTTGGATGATGTTTTGTATTTGAAAGGGCTGTGGGAAAATTTATCTTCCAAATTGGAGAAAGTTGGTCGTACAGCATGGGCGAATGAGGAGTTTGCGAAGATGGAGAAAAAAGAGCATTACGAAATTGATTATTACCGAGAGGCATTGAGCAGTAACATGATCAATCGATTGTCGCAGCAGGACCAGGTGTTTTTGATTCGTCTGTATGAGTGGCGTCGAGCTACCGCTGAGCGTAAAAACTATTCGAAAGAAATGGTTTTGTCTGGCAAGTTGATTGGTCCGATCATGAAGAATATAAATTCTGGTAAAGCAGCTTTGAAAAACCACCGTCGTATTCCCAATTTTGTGGTGGAGCAATTTTGGGATAAATTTAATGCGTTGCACCAACAAAAAATAACGGACGAGGAGCGGGAGGCACTCAAAAATATTCCACCCTCTCTACCTGAAAATAGTGGTCAGGAAACGCCCATGGAATTGATTATCCTGCTGCTTAAAATGAAGTGTGAAAAGGAAGGTATGGCTCAGGGGCAGCTTTTTTACGGCTCTAATATCAAGCGAATGAAAGCTGATATCAACTTTTTTGATGAAAAGCTGAGTGCTGGCTGGCGCAAAACTTTTATTGGTGAAGCGATGACGCACTGGATGATGAACCGGGATAAGTTGGAGGTTGATTTTCAGCGGGCGGAGTGTGTTATTCGGATTGGGGAGGGTTAATTTTGAATGGTTGAATTTTGAATGAGCCTTCCAACGCGAATCGCTTGCGCGATCTTTTTTGATTGGAACACAGATTGAACGGATACGGACGGATACTTTTCGTGAGACGTGAAACCTTCTAACGTACTTTTGGTCAAAAAATCGAGCGCGACAAAGTAAAAAAAATCAGTGTAAATCCGTTCAATCGTCCGCCGCCATAGGGCTGTGGCCGACGGAGGCTGTTTAATCCGTGTCCCATCACGGTAGAGGCCCTATTCAAAATTCAAAATTTCTATTCCCTAATTCCTCTGAATAGTGATATTAGAATTCTCCTTCATTACCTTGTCATAATGCTTCTCATACATTTCCTTATACTTTTTGTGTAGTTCAGCACTCTGTTTTTTATTGTTGACTTTTAGTTGGTCAAAGGTGAGGTGAAACTTGTATTTGTTTTTCTTTTTAATCAACCCATCGTTGTACAAATTTTCGGAAAGCAGTTCGTGAAACTGATCGTTGTGTTCTTGTCGTCGATCATTTTCTTGTTCTCTCAACTCTATGTCTGCTTCGATTTTTTCGCGATGGCGCTCCATTCGCTGTTCGTGGGCTTCGCGTTGTTCTTCGGCTCGTTCCATTAGCTCTTCGCGTTGCTGCTCCATTTCTTCTCTTTGTTGTTCTATTTTTTCTTGTAGTTGTTCACGTTGAGCTTGCATTTCCTCGCGTTGTTGTTCCAGTGCTTCGCGTTGTTGTTCCAGTGCTTCTCTTTTTCTTTCCATTGCTTCTTGATGGCGCTCCATTTCTTCCTCATGGCGCTCCATGGCTTCTTCGTGTCGAGCATTTTGTGCTTCCATCATTTCTTCGTGATGAGCGCTGGCTTCCTCAAGTTCTGCTTCCTTATTTTCTTCGAATGCTTCTTCCCCTTCATGCTTGTATTGGTGTTCCAATTTTTTCATTTCGTCAGAACGGGATCTGTTGGCGCTCAATGTTTTTCTTTGACTAGAGTCATCTTCGATTTGATTTTTCACTTCATTGTAGTACTGCTCTGTTGCTTTAGGATCACCATTGAATACTTTGTCAAGGTTGTCCAGATCAATGTCATCTCTGTCGAAAATGAGGGTAGTGCCGATAAAGGTAATTTGAGTTTCGGGCAGCAGGTTTAATCTGTGATTACCAGGCTCAAGTTCAGTTTTGTCAATATAAATTTTGCCTGCTCCTTTTTTGATATAGTAAGCGTAAGCTTGTTTGTCAGCATCTTGTTTGGTGATATAGATGTTGCCATCCTGATCAAGTTTTGTAATCAGGATTACGTTGTTGGTATTGGTCTTTTTGGATGGAGGAATGGTGTCGGTTTTTACGGACTCATTAATATTCTTTTCAGCAATAATTTCCTCAGTTATTATATCTTCATTTTCCGAATTTGCCTCCATTTCAGGCTTCAATTGCTCAATAATAGCCTCTTTTACAGGTTCGAAAATAGCTTCTTTCGCCTGAGTGGGTACCTGTGCCAAAGCCATGAAGGCCAGCACGAAAAGTAGTCCCAGGGCCATGCCTGCTTTGTTGTTATTGCTGTTTACTTTGCCTTGCGGCGAAATGCAAACGCGCTTGATGCGATCAAAAAGTTGGTTCTTTTTTCCCTGAAGGGAAAGTGCTAAACTTCTTTGTTGTTTTCGTTCAGCAATACTGAAAAGCGTGCGAGCGTACAACAATGGATTTCCGCATTGCGCGACAGCGATGTCATCACATACTTTTTCACGCTCTTCGCTGATGATCCCGGATACCCACCAGTACATCGGATGGTAGAAAAGTACCACTTCCAAGGCAGACAGCATCAATCCAATCAGGAAGTCATTGCTTTTGACATGTGCGAGTTCGTGCACGATGATAGACTCCATTTGCTCACTGGTAAATCCGGTTGCCATACTTGCAGGAATAAGGATGACGGGTTTCAAATATCCAATAACCATAGGGATATCCACCTTTGTGGATTGTACGATGGTAACGGCTTTTTTAATGCCTAGTTTTTTTGAAAAATGCTTTGCCATTTGTTGCCATTCGGCAATGGCCGGACTAATATTCTGACGCTTTAGAGTGTAGGTAAAATAGAGCGTACCTATCCATTTTAAACCAAAAACACCAACGCCTAAAAGCCATAGCATGACCAATTCGTCGGCATATGATTGAATAAATGACTGAAAGAAAATATCGATGTTTTGCTGAAAAGATAAAGTACTCGTAAAAAAGGCAATGCCGTTATCCGTTGCTGATGCGTTAAGCTCAGCGAAAGGCGCACCGACTTCAAGTGGCCAATGAAAGTGGTTGATAAACGTACTGGTCATCCAGGCCACAAGGCCAAGTAAAGACAAGCAGCAAAGTTGGTACGTCAGTTTGGGAGATTTATTTTTGACAAAGCGAATAGCGAGTGCGAGCAATGCTGCAATAATTAGGCCTTGCCAAAGTGAGTGTATAAGCGTCCATCCGAGTGCTTCGGTTAGTGGTTGTTGAAGAGAATTAAAGTTCATAGCTATTAATTTTTTTGGTTGTTATCAAGCTCATCTAAATATTCACGAATTTTTTGAAGCTCCTCAGTTGAGGTTTTGTGGTTGCCCAGAATTTGTAACACCAGGTTTCCGGGTGAACCCTGAAAAGTATTTTCAACGATCGTACTAATTTTTTCATTTAAGCTTTCTTTTTCAGAAATGATCGCTTTGTATCGGTGTTTGTTGTCGACGATCTCGCGGCTTACCAATTTTTTCTCCAGCATATTTTGCATAAACTTGAGGGTAGTGGTGTAGCTTTTTTCTTTGCCTTGAGATGGTTCGTTTAGTGTGTCATGCACTTGTCTGACAGTGGCGGGACCTATTTTCCATAGGACTTCCAGCACTTCCATTTCTCCTTTTGTGGGTTTGTTTTTCTTTGATTTCATTGTCTACGATTTTTGTCGTAATGCAAATGTCTACGATTTTTATCGTAACTCCAAACTTTTCTACGATTTTTTTCGTAGGCATGGCTAAAAGGTGTTGAATTTAGAGGGAAGTTTTGCATTTTAGGTTAGCGAACCGGCACCGTTACGCTAGAGTCTAAGTTGGGATTTTGCTTCTAAACTTAAAAAGAAATCCTGTCAAAAAAATACGCTGGAAGAGAAACCCATTAGGTTGGACGAAGCACCAAAAAAGGCCCAAATTTTCAGCGTGGAGCATCAAAATATGGGCCTTTAGTTTTTTGTTTGTATGGTTTAATTTGGCTGTAAAATGGAAGTTTTTTTGAAGAAAACGGTTCCTTAAATACACGGTGTATTAAATCGTTATGTGTCCCCAGCGTTTACCTTTTTCGATCAGTTTTACGTGTTCGACAGAGATTCCAAAATCCCGTGCGAGAATTTCTCTTTTGGTTTTGCCTTTTGCCAGTCTCTTTTTTAATAAGCGAACCTTGGCTTCCGTCATTTTATAATTTGGATCACGTTTACGGTTGTTCAAATCAAAGACACCAAATTCTCGTTGGTGTTCTGTAAGTTCTTCCTGAGTCACCCAAAGGATGTTCTCCCAAAAATTATTTTCCTTGTTGTTGTCCAGATGAATGAGAAAGTTATGTTTATCTGATTCCTTTTCGATATAAGTTTCACCAATTAAGCGATGAAGATAGAATTGTTGTCTTTTGCCTTCCGCAAGTTGAAGGCTCAGGCGTACGTTTCCATACTTATCCCTGCTGCCTTTTAACAATTTTTCTTCTTCTGTTCTTTTGTTGACACTCTTCATTCTGCCATAGTCAGAAAAGTAATAATCACTACCCCGGGTGGGATATTTTGTCTCTACTTTTGTCCACACTTCATTCCAGTGAGGCTTGATTTTTTTTGTAGCCATGCTGTAGCACAATTTGAATTAAAAAATGAGTAAGAATTTCATTTTCGAAGCATTAAAATAGATACTAAAATTACAGTTGGTGTAAGTTTAGAACTACTTAAATTACTTTTGAAATTCATATTTTAATCGACGTTGTGCCTGGCAAGAATTCAGTTGATTAAATTTGGATGCCACAAAGTTATAATTACGCTGCATATAAAACGAAGTAAAAAGTTTTTTTTCTCTCTTTATTTTTATAGCAACGCTAATTTGCTAAAATAGATGACCTCCAAAAACAAAAAAAGAGATGAGATAAATAGGGACTAAAATTCGCTGTTTGGACTTTGTTATATGCTAATTTTGTGTGTGAGAAGGTGAAAAGAGGTGGTTTTTTAAACAACTTCATTAAAAAACTGAATACCTGGTATTTTAAGTTGGAAAAATAATTTAACCAGCTTGAAATTTATACCAAATATTCAGTTTTAAAAGAGGCTAATTGTTTTAAAAAATTATTTTGTTTAACTTTTTATAGCAATAGAGTCAAAAGGCTTACTCAGCTAAAACCATGTATTTATTCTTCTTGCCATTCTCTACCATGATGTATTTGCCATGTAGCAATACCTCGTGATTGATGTTGGCTTCGTGGCTTGCTATCTTGTTTTTGTTGATGGAAATGGCGTTGCCTTTTATGGCTCTTCGGGCATCACTTTTCGAGCCGACAATCTGCGTATTTTCCGAAAGGAAATCAACAATGTTTAAGCCATTTGCCAAAGCATCTTTTGAAATTTTAAAACTGATAATTTCTTCAGAAACAGTGGCCAAAGATTTCGCATCAAGCGACATTAATGTTTCTGTACTGGCCTTGCTATTAAAAAGGAGTTCAGACACTTTTTGAACAGCGGCATAATCCTCCGGAGAATGCACCCGTTTTGTCAATTCCTCTGCCAGTAATTTTTTCAGCATTCGGTCATTGCCTTCAAATTCTTTTTCGCGCGCTTCGATTTCTTCTTTTGACAACAAAGTGAAATAGCGAGTAAATTTGCCAATATCCTTATCATCCGCATTAATCCAAAACTGATAAAAAGCATAAGGTGTAGTCATGTCAGCATCCAACCAAATATTGCCTTCCGTCGATTTTCCAAACTTTGTTCCATCCGCCTTGGTCAGCAATGGGGTAGTGGCAGCGTATGCCTTGCCCTGAATATTCCGACGGATAAATTCGGTGCCCGATGTAATGTTGCCCCACTGATCCGAACCACCCATTTGCAATTTGCAACCATATTGTGAGTATAAACATTGGTAATCGTAAGCTTGCAGCAATTGGTAACTAAACTCGGTGAACGAAAGCCCGGTTTCAATTCGCCTTTTCACCGACTCCTTAGACGTCATATAGCTGACCGTCAACGTTTTTCCCACATCACGCAAAAACGATAGCACATTCATGTCTTTATAAAAATCGTGGTTGTTAACTATGATCGCAGCGTTCTCTCCTTCAAAGTCCAGAAACTTTTTGATCTGAACTTTCTGAAATTCCAAATTAGAATCCAATTCCTCATAACTCTTCAATACCCGCTCCTTATCTTTCCCCGAAGGGTCACCCACGCGACCCGTAGCACCACCCATCAATACAATCGGCTTATTACCAGTTTGCTGAAATAATTTCAATAGCATGATCTGTACAAAGTTTCCTATCGTCATAGATGCGGCTGTTGGATCAAAGCCGATATAACCCGTCACCGGACCTTTTGCAAGTTCTTCTTCAATTCCCGGCGTTTGATCCTGGAGCATTCCGCGCCAGCTTAGTTCTTCTAAAAAAGTCATAATTATAAGTTTAGTAACTATTTTTTGTGTCATATTTGAGGTGGCAAAGATATTTTTTTTTACTGAGAATCGGAGATATAAGGCTTGAAGGTTTGAAGGAGCTAGGGTTTGAAGGACACATAATATGCGGAGCCTACGGTCGTCTGTCCTTCAATCCTTCAACCCTTCAAACCTTGATATTTAAAGCACCCAATACTAAAATTAGTTCCATATAAGTTCTATTTTCACCCTTTCACAAAAATCATTTATTTGAATCTCGAATATTATATAGCTCGTAATGTCGCAAAGGCAGGGCAAAAATCCTTTTCCCGTCTGATTATACGTATTGCAATCGTTGCGGTTGCCTTAAGTATGGTGGTAATGATTGTGGCTACCTCCTTGATAAATGGTTTTCAAAAAGGTATCAGCAGTAAGATATTTGGCTTTTGGGGGCATATTGATATTATTGATACCAATGTGAACCGCTCCTTTGAGGCAGTCCCCACCAAAATGAATCAGGATTTTTATCCGCACATTGATACGCTTGGACCTATGTTGTATCGAGCTAAGGCTAGCTTTCTGGGATATGAGTTTGAAGACAAGATGGAGGATAGAAAAACCAAAGGTGGTATCCGACATATACAGGTCTATGCTCAAAAGCCGGGCATCATCAAAGTGAAGCAAGCAGTAAAGGAAGACCCACACCTTGATGATCAGACTTCTGGGCGAAGCAAGAAAAAGAAAATGGTAGACCAGTTGGAAGGCATCATTATAAAAGGTGTAGGTGCCGATTTCGACTGGGAGAACATGGGGGATTATCTGGTGAAAGGCAGACCTATTTCTTTGTTGGACAGTACGGAATCAAAAGACATTATCCTTTCTGAGGAAACGAGCCGGCGTCTCATACTTGATGTGGGTAGTAAGTTACGCGTTCATTTTGTAGAAGGGCGGGACATGCTGGAGCGAAGTTTTAAAGTCTGTGGTATTTATAAAACAGGCATGGAGGAGTTTGATCGTAAGTTTGCCATAGCAGATATAAAGGTCTTGCAAAACATCTACGGATGGGCTCCGAATGAAGTAGGGGGCTTTGAAGTATTTTTGGATGACCTGCATGATTTGGATGTGATCCGCGACTATTTGTATTTTGAAGTGTTGCCCAATAATCTGTTTGCTCAAACGATCCGCGATAAGTTCCCAAGTATTTTTGACTGGCTCGATTTGCAGGACATCAATAAGATTGTGATTCTGCTGCTGATGGTAGTGGTTTCCATTATAAACATGATCACTGCCCTGATGATCCTCATACTGGAGCGCACCAATATGATCGGCACCCTGAAGGCACTGGGTAGTACCGACTGGTCTATCCGAAAGATCTTTTTGTATCATGCCTTTTATATCATTAGTTTGGGTTTGTTTTTTGGAAACCTTATTGGACTTGCTTTTTGTTTTATCCAAAAGCATTTTGAAGTGATTACCCTTTCGGAAAAAGACTACTACTTATCTGTTGCTCCTATAGAAATTAATTTCTGGACGATTCTGCTTTTGAATATTGGCACTATGCTGATTACACTTCTGTTTTTAATTATTCCCTCTTATTTGGTTACTCGTATTAATCCGGTGGAGGCCTTGCGATTTAAGTGATTGCCCGCTAATGTTGATGGGAACACGGATTGAACGGATTTACACGGATTTTTTTCGTTTGGCGTGGACCTTCTTATGTGCGAAGAGCGATGCCCCACGCTATTGGACTATCCCTTTCAGGGAATGCTGAGGTGTAAAAAACGTATTCAGCAGAGTAAATAAATTGCGCGATATTTTCACACGTCAGCATTCCTCAACGGGGATATCCCCAATTGCGTGAGGCATCGCCCTACGCACGATAAAGGGCTCACCATCCCACAAAAAAAATCCGTCCAAATCCGTTAGATCCGTTCAATCTGTGTCCCATCACCTCCGAAGAGCATACACACCCTAACCCAAAATACCCGCTCACCAAAGCCCGCCAACCACTCCGTAACTCAAGCCAACTTAAGTCGCTGACGCAGCTAAAAAATGCTTCTGTTTTTTTTAAGAACGTTTCTAAAACGTAACCTTTTGTCTATCAAAGAGTAGAGAAGATGGCACCCCGATTGTTGATATCTTGTGGATAACTTTAGATAAAAAATAGGAAATCAAATGCTACTTTTGAAGCCCCATTAAAATAGCTGGTTTGAAGTCAGCGTGAATATTTTTTAATATTGACTGGTGGTAAGTGGGAAGCGACATCTAAGGTAGCATCTCTTTTTTGGAGAGGATTTACATTAGAGGGAAACTTTCCACCTCCCATTTCCATCTTCCAACCTACTTAAGTAATGTACCGCATTAAATTTACTATTAGCTGGAGCGCCTTTTGAATGTTTACTTTGCCTTTCTCCTACGTCAATAGCTAAGGCTATTAACTTGAAAAAAGGCTCGTTAAAATCCAAAATCCATCTCCATCTAATGTAAATCCAATTTCCGTACATTACTTAATACAGTTGTAATGGAATTATCTGGTAAATCTTATCATTTGCAGATTAGAACGAATTGGATTATTAATCAGTTGGTACTGAAACTGGTCGCCGCTTTTCAGCGAGTACTTGATATCTTTTTATTGTTGCCAACTCGATTATACCGACTCGTGAAGCACCTTTATCGAGGTGTCCGTTCATTGGTACAGCCGACACCGTTTTGGTGGCAGGCAGAACCGGGCTCAGGCTTTTTGATAAATTTTTGTTGGTGGTTAGTCGGCCTCTTGATTTACATCCTGGAATGTTTTGGAATAGGAGAGATTTATGAAATGCTCAGCGACTTTTTCAAATACAACACCCGGCCATTACACCATTGGGAAATTAAGGTAGCTCAGACTATCTATGGAGACACCATTAATTATAAAAGAGTTCGTGTCGACGAATTAGCGTTGGCCGGACCAAAGCAACATCGCTTTTGTTACGTAAGTTTTTACCTGATTAACAGTTGGGGACCCATGCCAAACAGCACTTTCCTACACGAATTGATGCACGTTTGGCAATATCAAAAAATGGGTGCCCGATACATGGTGCAAGCTTTACGTGGACAATATTCATCGATGGGCTACAATTATGGCGGCGTTTCAGCGCTCAGGGAATATCTCGAACAAGGCAAAGGCCTTCGGGATTTCAATCTGGAACAGCAAGCAGATATCGTAACGGATTATTATCTGATCACGAAGGGTTATGCGCCTCAATGGGGACGTGCGACTCAAGTTGATCTTCCGGTTTACGAAAAGTTCATTGAAAAATTGGATAAAAATTAGAGAGGTCAAAGTCAAAGTCAAAGTCAAGATCAAAGCTTGCCCTTTAACGAGGGGCCTGCGATCGCGGAACACTTTGACTTCGACTTTGATTGGAGTGTATAACAGCTTAGGGATGAAGTATAAATAAATGTCCGATTTGACTTCGAAATTCAACGATTCAACGATTCAACGACTCGTTTTCACTCGCGGCGATAGCCGCTGAGTGCAATTTAAATCGTAAGTTTGTGAGTACTTAAATAAACAACGATTCCAGGTATGATTCGATATTACGCGAAAAAAAGTGGGCAACTTGAGGAGATAGAGAAACCGGAACCATCTTGCTGGATCAATATCTCTCCACCTTTTTCTCAGGAGGAGCTTAATGCGGTGTCCAGGCAATTTGGATTACCACTAGATTTCCTGATTGATTCACTTGATATTGACGAACGTTCTCGCTACGAAAAGGAAGAAGAAATCCGCCTTATTGTAGTGAACACACCCATTCTGAATACCTCGAGTGAGGAAAACGAAGCACTGTACATTACCGTACCAGTTGGTATCATCCTTACACCGGATAATATTATCACGATTACTTCTCACGAAAATCCTGTTCTTCAGCTTTTTCTTGACAATAAAGTCAAAAACTTCCAGCCATCTGATGAGAACTTATTTGTGATTCAGATTTTGGAACAAAACGTATACCGTTTTCTAAGTTGCCTGAAAAGTTTGAATCACAAACGCAACGTGGTGGAACGCGAGTTGTACAACTCCAGCAGAAATCAGGATTTGCGGTCACTACTCAACATTGAAAAAAGTCTGGTTTACTTCGTGAACACGCTGAGCTCTAACGAATTGCTCAAAATGAAAATGAAGCGTTCCGACTTTCTCGGTATCAGAGCGGATGAATACAAAACCGACTTATTTGAAGACATTATCATTGATAACTCTCAGGCGCTTGAAATGGCCAACGTTTATACAAATATCCTTAGCGGAACGATGGAAGCCTACGCCAGTATTATTTCAAATAATCTGAACGTAGTGATCCAGCGGCTCACGTTAGTCACCATAATTTTGATGGTGCCCACTCTGGTTGCAAGCTTTTTTGGGATGAACGTGAATGTGCCTTTTTCGAGAGCGGGTGGGAGTACAGCTTCTTTCTTTTACATTATTATTTTTTCTATTGTGATTAGTCTTTTGTTGGCTTTGTGGTTTCGGCGCAAGCGCTTGTTTTAGGGGCTCGCAGGCTCGTGGGCTCGCAGGCTCGCTGGATTGATTGGAACACGGATCGAACGGATTGAACTGATTTACACGGATTTTTCTCTTAGGATGGTGAGCCCTTTAACGTTCGAAGGGCGATGCCCCATGTAAGAGGTATATCTCCTTCGGGGAATGCTAGCGTGAGCCTCTGGCGAGATTCGCGAGCGCGAGCGTTCACACGTTAGCATTCCCCGAAGGGGATATCCCCATTTGCCTGGGGTAACACCCTAGGCAACTAAAGAGTCAAATGTCAATAATATAAGACCATTCATCACAAGTATTTCACCTATTTGCGTATGTTTTCTTGAGTTATCAACAAAAAGTTCTCCACATTGTGGAAAATATGCTAACAATAGGATAGTGTTGGTAATCAATGACTTAGGTGAGTTATCAACATTCTGTTAGTAATTTTTGCGCGTCAATTTAGTATTAATAACTATTTTTAGGACACAATGGGAAGCTAATACAATGGGAAGCTAATAGGGTGAAACACTATAACCTCCTCTATTTTTATCCACTTTTATACTTGAAGATCTTTAAACACGCTGAACATGGCTTTGAAATAAGGCTTTGTTTCGACTGCTTAAAAACTTCTACACTCAAAAATTAAGAAGGGAACCTATCAACAAGCTTAATTTTTACCAAAACAGACTAGATTTAATGAGCTTCGGTTTTTTAAATCGATTTTTTACGCCTTATTTGAGAACTACATTAAAATGTGCTAACGGGTTCTTCGTCTGTTGGCACCTAAAAGGTAAAGAAATTTTTTATTCTGAGAATGAAAGGCCTGGCCTGTTCAATCAAGAGCTGAATGAAAAGACAAAACGATAGACGCAAATCTAATCGCGTCCTTGTCACTGTATAATATCGTCTTATGCTTTCCATTTTACTCCCGATTATTCATGCTGCTGTGCCACATTGTTTAATGTCTTATAAACTGATAATAGTATGACAAAGGTTGTTGAACCTATTTTACAAGAAAATCCGAATCGATTTGTCTTGTTTCCTATTGAGCACGATGATATTTGGGCTTGGTACAAAAAGTCCGAAGCTAGCATTTGGACAGCTGAAGAAATTGACTTAAGTGAAGACTTAAGAGACTGGGTAAAGCTAACAGATGATGAACGTCATTTCATAAAACATGTATTAGCATTTTTCGCTGCAAGCGACGGTATCGTAAATGAAAATTTAGCCGAAAACTTTGTCAGCGAAGTCCAATACACAGAAGCGAAATTCTTCTACGGATTTCAAATCATGATGGAAAATATCCATTCTGAAACTTACTCCCTTCTTATAGACACCTACATTAAGGATGATGCGGAAAAGAACATGCTTTTCAATGCCATTGAAACCCTCGACTGCGTTAAGAAAAAAGCAGACTGGGCACTTCGCTGGATTGATAGCGAGAGTTTTGCAGAGCGTATAATTGCTTTTGCAGCTGTTGAAGGAATCTTTTTCTCTGGTTCATTCTGTGCCATTTTTTGGTTGAAGAAGCGAGGGCTGATGCCAGGACTTACTTTTTCTAACGAACTGATTTCGAGAGACGAAGGTATGCACTGCGATTTCGCCTGCGATCTTTACAACAACCACATCGTCAACAAATTGGACAAGTCTGTGATTCAGGAAGTTATTGCCGATGCCGTAAAAATTGAACAAGAATTTGTGACTGATTCCATACCGGTTAAACTGATTGGAATGAACGCTGAAATGATGTGTCAGTACATCGAGTTCGTTGCCGACAGATTGCTCTCCTCCCTCGGTAATGATAAAATTTACAATGTAGAAAATCCATTCCCCTGGATGGATATGATTTCCTTACAAGGTAAGACAAACTTTTTTGAAAAACGTGTCGGTGATTACCAGAAGTCTGGTGTTATGACCGATAGAGATAAGCAAGTTTTTACCCTTGACGAGGACTTTTAAGAATTGGAATTGGAATGTGAATTGGAATGTACTCGATTCGCAGGTCTGAACAACGTACTTGAATTGCCGAGTTAAATTAAAATTAAATCTAGAATTAATAAGCTACGCTGCGCTTTGCAAAATTAGAAAGCGAATCTGAATGCGAAGGAAAATACTCTTACGGAGTTATTCCAATTCACATTCTAATTCCTATTCTAATTTCGCAGCGCGCAGCACAGCGTTCCCTAAAACGAAATTATTATGCAAGTAGTTAAAAGAAGTGGAAAACGCGAAGATGTCAGCTTCGACAAAATCACAGCACGCGTTAAAAAATTATGCTATGGACTGAACCAAACTTATGTTGACCCAATCGAGATTTCCAAGAAAGTAATTTTGGGATTATTTGATGGGGTAACCACAACGGAGTTGGATAACCTGGCAGCTGAAACAGCAGCAACGATGGCCACCACCCATCCTGATAATGCCCTCCTTGCGGCACGTATCGCTGTTTCTAACCTACACAAAAATACAGATAAGTCGTTTTCGAAAACAATGACGGCATTGTACAAGTACATTGATCCTAAGACAGGCGAAAAGGCAGGCCTCATTTCTGATGCAACACACCAAATTATTTTAGACAATAAGGATCGTCTTAATTCTGCGATTATTTATGACCGCGATTATGGATTTGATTACTTCGGTTTCAAAACATTGGAGCGTTCGTACCTTTTGAGAATGAACGGCGAAATCGTAGAGCGTCCACAGCATTTGTTGATGCGTGCAGCGGTAGGTATTCACGGAACGGATATTGATTCCGTAGTAGAGACCTATAATATGATGTCGGAAAAGTGGTTCATCCACGCAACGCCAACCTTGTTTAACGCAGGTACACCAAAACCTCAATTGTCGTCCTGCTTTTTGTTGAGTACAACAGAAGACAGTATCTCCGGTATTTTCGAAACGCTAACCCGTTGTGCGAAAATTTCACAGTCAGCTGGTGGTATCGGTCTGAGTATTCACAATGTGCGTGCAAAAGGATCATACATCAAAGGAACGGGTGGAACCTCCAATGGTATCATTCCAATGCTACGTGTATTTAACGACACTGCCCGCTACGTTGATCAGGGTGGAGGAAAGCGTAAGGGTGCTTTTGCCGTTTACATGGAGCCCTGGCATGCGGATGTTTTGGACTTCCTGGATTTAAAGAAAAACCACGGTAAGGAAGAATTGCGTGCGCGTGATTTATTTTATGCGATGTGGGTTCCGGATTTGTTTATGGAGCGTGTGAAAGCAGATGGTGAATGGTCCTTATTCTGTCCATCTGAAGCCCCTGGATTATTTGATTGTTATGGTGGCGAATTCGAAGCGCTTTACCACAAGTACGAAAAAGAAGGAAAGGCCCGCAGCACTATGAAAGCACAGGAATTGTGGTTCAAAATTTTGGAATCACAAATCGAAACAGGTACACCATATATCTTGTACAAAGATGCCGCGAACAGAAAGTCTAACCAGAAGAACCTGGGAACAATTCGATCCAGTAACTTGTGCACGGAGATCATAGAGTACACGGCTAAAGATGAGGTAGCCGTTTGTAACCTGGCTTCTATCAACTTGTCAAAATTTGTTGGAAAGGATAAAACGTTTGACTTTCAGAAATTATACGAAGTTTCAAGGATCGTAACGCGTAACCTGAACAAGGTAATCGATATCAACTACTATCCAATTCCTGAAGCAAAGAACTCCAACATGCGTCACCGTCCGATTGGAATTGGTGTGCAGGGATTGGCAGATGCTTTCATATTGATGCGTCATGCTTTTGATAGTCCGGAAGCACGTCAGTTGAACCGTGAGATTTTTGAAACGATTTACTTTGCAGCAGTTACTGAATCAAATGCGCTTGCCGCAAAAGATGGTCCGTACCAAACCTACGAAGGTTCGCCCATCAGTAAAGGTGAGTTCCAATTTGATATGTGGGGCGTAACGCCAACAGACCGTTGGGATTGGGATGCACTACGCAAAGAAGTGAAGAAGAACGGTGTAAGAAATTCCTTACTATTGGCTCCAATGCCAACGGCGTCTACTTCTCAAATATTGGGTAACAACGAATGTTTTGAACCATATACAGCCAACATTTACACCCGTCGTACCCTCTCCGGTGAGTACATTGTTGTCAACAAGCATTTATTGAATGATCTGGTACGTCTCGGTATCTGGAATGATGAACTCAAGCAGTCACTCATGGCCGCCAACGGTTCTGTTCAGAACATCGAAGGCATTCCACAAGAACTGAAAGACCTATATAAGACCGCCTACGAACTCAGTCAGAAAGTGATCGTAGATATGTCTGCTGACCGTGGCGCCTACATTTGCCAGAGCCAGTCCCTCAACTTGTTTGTTGAGAGTCCGAACTTTGGTAAGTTATCCTCTATGCACTTTTACGGCTGGCAGAAAGGCTTGAAGACGGGTATCTATTACCTGCGTTCGAAAGCTGCGGTTGATCCGATTAAGTTTACATTAGACAAGAAGCATCAGCGTGTGAATAGTGATGGTGCTGCGGATGGTGTTGCGGCGGTTGCGACTACTGCTCCATCTACGGTGAAGGCTGATAGTAGTGATGTGGTTGCTTCGGCTAAGAAGATGTTGGCGGCGGATCCGGTGGAGCCACCGCAGGCTTGTAGTTTGGATGATCCGGATTGTTTGATGTGTGGGAGTTAGGATGTGATGATTTTGACTTTTGAAATGGGAGGCGCTCTGAGGGATCAGGGCGCCTTTTGTTGTTGGGGGCACTAGCCAACACTGTCTGGATTAGGATTCATAAGATTAAAAGATGGTAGGATTCGTTTTATAGTGAACTCTAAAATGAGTTCTGGTGATGGAGAAAACATCTTATAATCCCTTCATCTTACAAATTCTAATTCAGACAAGTGGGATGACTGGTGACAGAGGATTTACGTAAAGGAATATATTAAGACAAACAAGTCTCAAGTCCCGGAACTATCCCACCAAACCTCCTGTTATGCCCACATACAAATCTCCACGCCAATCCATCCCACAAAAAAATGAAAAACAAAAGATACCTAAAAATAGAACTAATCTGGAAAGATGACGACATGATCGAGCTCCAAGTATCATCCAATAATGGTAGATATTCTGGAATGACAGAAGTATATGATACAAGAGAATCACTTCTAGAATTTGCAAGCAGCTTAAAAGAATATCCAAGTAAACCTGACATTATCAAATATGAAACAGGTCAGCAAGATAGCAGCTTTGGTTATTTTGGAATGAAGTGTTATCCGATTGGGGAGCTTGGAATAATTGGTGTACAAATAACTTTAGAAAATAAAGCAGCTACAGCGTATAGGTTAGAAGAGAAAGATAAATTAACAATGGAACTTATAGTTGAACCCAATGCTATAGATGTCTTTCAAAGAGAGTGGTTAGAGCTAATTAAAAAGGAGGACCGAGAAGCAGAATTAGTTGGAATTCCAAGACATGCAAGCTTTGTCAAATAAAAGAAGTAGTAAACCATAAAACCTAATAATCTACCAAAATGCCATCATACGTACCAAGGAACGAACCAATAAAAAAGGTTGAAATTTTAGAAAAACGGATAAATGATTTACAGAAAAGCAAAAGATCAAATCATTCAGTTGAAAAAATCAACAACAAATGTGAAAAAGTAAGGACGGCTAAACTCAATTTAATCAAAGCAAGATTGTCATTGTTGAAATCATACAGGCATGAAGATGAATCTAAACTGAAAGTAATCGAAAAACTTGAAGGAGAATATGATGGATGGGAATCACTCTCAATTGAACAAATAAAAAATGAGGTTTGTGACTAGAAAAGGATTATAGTATTAATGCCGTATCTTGATTAAAGATCAAAACTAGCATTTGATATATTGCTACATCATTTGCGAACGGGGAGGATAAAAGGCAAGTAACCAAACCCAATGATAATAAAAAAAGAAATAATAGGAAATGAATCCTACCTATGGTTCAACGGAAAGTTGATCTATAAAAAATGGTTGGATCAAGGCTACTCTAAAGTATTTGATAGAGGTGCTTGGGGTAAATACACTGAAAAAAGTGTTACAGATTTTGATTTGGAAGAGACACCTCCGCTGTACCATGTCGAATGCAAACTTGAATTACTTTCTACTGATAAGAGAGGAAGGAAAACTCCAATTCATAACGGCTATAGGCCAGATCATGTTTTTAAATATGAACCAGATGGTAGGATGCTTTACACTTACATTGGAGACTTTCAATTTGATGATCATAATGAAATCAAACCAGGAGAATCGAAAATAGTTACAGCCCGTTTTCTAACGCATCAACCAATTGAGCAGCACTTAAGTATTGGACGAAAATGGTGGATACATGAAGGAGCACGGAAAATTGGAGAAGCTGAAATTTTGAAAATTGAATTGCCTGATAGTATGCCATGATTTAAAAGTTGCTAAACAAGAAAAAACAACCAAGGGACTGTTCTGTAAACTGTGTTTTCAATCAAAACTTCAATCGAAATCAAAATCAAAAATTTCACTCGAGCGGAGGGCTGTTCAGACATCAATAAATATATTAAGAAAGATATACCAGGAAAGCGGGCGGCCAAGTGGCCTTGAAGGTTAGCCGTTAAGAAAATCGACTCCGAGCCTAGCCCTCAAGAGCAACCTCTGTTTGAAGATTTTGAAGCTTTGCTTCAGAGAATCAAGTTCGGGTTGCGAGCGCTGGGCAGAGGCGGTTTTTAGGCTAAGATTCACCAGCCTTGAATTTTTGTTTCTTTTTTTTCAAGAAAAAAGAAGAGATAAAAGAGAAAGTACAGTATTTTAATTGTTGGATTTTTATTTTTTAATATACAAACGTTCAATCAAAAAAACAAAATGAACTACAAAAAAGCAAAAAACAAAGATCTAAAACACCTATCCAAATTATTCGACAGCTACAGGGTATTCTATAAAAAAGAAACCAACATCAAAAAAGCAAACGAATTTCTAAAAGAAAGAATCTTAAACAACGATTCAGAAATTTTTGTAGCCGAAAACGAAGAACAAAAATTAGTTGGCTTCGTACAGTTATACCCCTTGTTTTCTTCCACGAGAATGAAGAAGCTATGGCTCTTAAATGACTTATTTGTTGATCCTGAATTTCGCGGCAAAGGTGTGTCAGTTGGTTTAATTAATAAAGCCAAAGAGCTAGTTGAAAAATCGAATGCCTGTGGTATGTTTTTAGAAACTGGGAAGTCAAACCATGTAGGAAATAAGTTGTATCCGAAAGCTGGGTTTGCGTTAAATGAAAGTTCTAATTATTATGAATGGAATGTTAAGCAACTTTGGGGTGTTGGACAAGGCCGCTGACCCACTACATCCAAGCACCTAATCCATGAAAAAAATACTAAAACCAAAAATGCTCTGGATCATGCTCCTGATCCTATTGTATGTTATCAAGTTTCCCAAATGGCTGATCCTTGGGTCATGGCAAATGAATCGCAGGGACTGGGGGGACTTATCCAATTTTGTATGGTGGTATCATCTCTATTCCATCACCTCACTAATTATTTTTATCATTGGATACGGAATTATCTATTATCTTGGTAAAAGAACCAATAGGGTCTTGTCAATTCTTCATGTTGTATTTATTGTGTTTTATATATTGTTACCAATGGCTCATTATGAATTAGAACTTGTATTGGGTGCCTTGGTTTGGATAATTTTTATTTTTAATTTACTGTTTTCTAAAAAGGAAGTCTTGATACTTTAAAGCGTTATACGTATGCGCGCACTAGCCTACACCGTCTGAATTAGGATTCGTAAGATTAAAAGATGGTAGGATGCGTTTTATAGTGGGCATTAAGGATGTTATAAAGAGCATCCTATAATCCCTCCATCCTAAAAACCCTAATTCAGACAGAGGAGGATTTACATTAACAAACAGTACAAAATACTTAATCAGAAAAAACCAAGAAACATGAAAGAAGAAATAAAAGACGATCTAACCTACGCGATCATAGGCTGCGCCATGACAGTACACTCAGTATTAGGTAATGGCTTCCAAGAAGTCATCTATCAAAGAGCATTAGCCATAGAGATGAAAAATAAAGGATTAAATTTTGCGAGAGAAATGGAGATGGATATAATGTATGACGAACATAAAATAGGAACACGAAGAGTTGATTTTTTTGTCGAGGAAAAAATAATGCTTGAAATAAAGGCAGTGATAAAACTGGATGATATAGCTTTATGCCAAGCTATGAATTATTGTCAAGCTTATAAATTGCCGGTAGGTTTGTTAATTAACTTTGGGAGTAAAAGCCTGGAATATAAAAGAGTTTATAACGTAAATCATCCGGATAATAACAGTTGATGTAATGCCTCCACCGTCAGCGTTAAGATGCATAGGATTAAAAGATGGTAGGATGCGCATTACCGTGCACCTAAAAAAGGGTTAAAGGTTGATGTAGCTTGCATCCTATAATCCCGCCATCCTAAAAATCCTAACTCAGACAGGGGAGGATTCAAATTAATAAACACCTCAAACCCCAACTATACTAAAAAAGTCATAAAATCTCCCTAAATTCAAGTCCACAAAATTTCAAAAAGAAGCGTAACTATTCAGTTAGACCGAAGACGGGAGACCGAAAGCCTGCCCCGAAACCTCGGGGACCGAAGTTTCCCACTAACGTAAAACGATTGTGGACCTACATTAGCGGGAAACTTCCGTCCCCGAGTTTTCGGGGCAGGCTTTCCGTCTTCGGTCTTCCGTCTTAAAGCAGGTACTGCTGAACTGTTACAAAAAAAAACACATTATGCCAAAATACACCATCAACATTAACGGCCAACAAAAGGAAGTAGATGTAGCACCTGACACACCCATCCTTTGGGTATTGAGAGACCATCTA
>Ga0114957_1000747_pt1 | contig 39980 bp, 22 predicted proteins | sample BantaG_FD_87175 | JGI IMG/M metagenome (GOLD analysis project Ga0114957, IMG submission 87175) | Marine algal microbial communities from Bantry Bay, Ireland - BantryBay_4 metaG | ecosystem: Host-associated > Algae > Red algae > Unclassified | place: Bantry Bay, Ireland | collected 2014-11-21
ACAAATTGGTACGCACGATAAAAATAACTCCATTTTAAATAAGCTGGAAAAATATCTAAACGGGAGACGGCTAGACTTCCAGGATTTGACGATTCAGTTTCTGGTCAAATACGAGAAGTATCTCAGATATAAAATTGAAAATCATCCCAATACCATCAATAATAGCATGAAGTTTTTCCGAAAGGTCTATAATCAGGCGGTTCGTCAGGATGTTATCGAACCCCGAAAAAATTCTTTTGATAACTATGAAATGAAAACCCACAAAACCGGCAAGGCCTACCTGACAGAAAAAGAGCTCGAAAAATTCGATAATGTAGATACTCCCGGTAAATCAAGAATTAGTGTTCACCAGGATATGTTTGTTTTTGCCTGTTACGCCGCCGGCTTGCGGGTCTCTGATGTCTTGCGTCTGGAGTGGTCCTGCTTCGACGGTGTATATCTACACGTGCATATCAAAAAGACAGACTCTCAATTATCGATTAAATGTCCCACCAGAGTTTTGGAAATAATTGATTTTTATAAAAAGGAAAATAGAAGCGACCGTTTTATTTTTCCCGTACTCGATGATGATCTGGATTTTAAAGACCTGGCGTATACCGATCGTAGAATATCCACCGCCACGGCTCTCATTAACAAAAATCTAAAGATCATCGCCACATCGGCAAAAATTAAGAAGAATATCAGCTTCCACGTGAGTCGCCACACCTGGGCTACACGCGCTTTGACCAAAGGAATGTCGATTGAGAAGGTATCCAGATTGTTGGGGCATTCTAATATTAAGGAGACGCAGGTGTATGCGAAGATTGTGGGGAAGAGTTTGGATGAGGGGATGGATTTGTTTGAGTAGTAAGGTAATGGAAGCTGGAACTGGAATTAGGTTTCTCTTTTTTGTGTTCGCACGATTTGGAAGGGATTTATTGGGGGATAGGTTGCGTGTTTCGACTGGTTGTTTAGGATTATGCACCGTCCGCTAGAAACTGGTGGACCCATAGGTGAATTCTTTTGGTGGGTACAAGATAGAAACTGAAAACTCCAGCCGAGCCAAATTAAGGCAAGAGGAAATTTTAGGGGGCCGGACCACACAGATAGTCTTACTCTTCCAATGAATATAATACCTGTCCTGTAATTCCTTATGCAGCTACTCCGGCTTCTGAAAAGTTTATACAAATTTTGTAGAAAATTGTGAAAATTAAAATATTCAATTTATCTTGTCCGACTGAGAAAATTTTCCCCATTTTTTAACCAACTGAAAATTAAATTCCACCAGATGTCCTCTCTTGACGCCAAGATCAAAAAAATTTATATTGAATTAAACAATTATCAATTTTTGCATAAACCTTATGACGATGAGGATTCTCACAAAATGAACCCAAGGTTTGTTGGTAGGAAAACTGTAAAGAAAAAAATAAAAACACTTCTAACTGAAAGCATATCTAACTCTGGTACTTATTTGATAACTGGATTTAGAGGAATGGGCAAAACAAGCTTACTAAGACAGGCTATCGCAGATTATAATTCAAACAGAAGCAAAAATAATGAGTCAATTCGAAAGGTTGATTATATCAAAAAAACATTAATTGGACTTACAAAACGGGTTCTGTGGATTTTGATATTTACGATCTTTATAACTGCTATCCTACATAAAACATATCACAACTCTTCCCTTATTCTATTTTATATTTCATTAATAGTAATTTTTGGAATGTATGTTTTTACTGCCAATGACCTAGGTAAAATTAAGACAGAAAAATCAGAATTAAGCTCTAAAAATTTTTCAAATGAGACTTTTAAATCGTTAGGTGTATTTCTCTCCCCCTTCATTCCTATCATAATAGTTATCTTTTTTTTTTATACAAATAATTTCTTAAAAATCAGTGAAAATCATAACTCAATTTCCTCTTCTGTTATATGCTTTTTTTCTGACTGGAAACTATTCATTCTAATAGCTTTCATTTTATTCCCGATTGTTTTTTTTATGATTTCAAAGTATCGAAATCAGACAAATGAAAATTACGTAGCAAAGGATTGGCATAATTCTTTTTGGGAGAAGAATAATGCGATGGTATTTTGGTCCTTCACTAAAGTATTTACTTTTTTCAATATTGCTGTTTTTATCTTACTTTTCTTGGTATATCCCACTCAATTTTGTGATGATGAAAAATTTGGTTTTGCGTGCTACACAACAAGTTTTGCACATATTCCACAATTGTTCTCAACCAATAGTAAATATATAGTAGCCATTATTGGTTTAGCAGCCTCTTATACTACCATCACTTTTATTTTATTCATACACGACTTTATTCGTAGAACTGCATCTAGATATGACTTACTGGAGAAGAAAATTGAATTCGATAATAGAATCTATCAAACTTTTGAAATTAACCTGTCGCAGGAGACAATTAATGATCGCGAAGTACTAAAGAGAATAAATGATAAACTTTTAGAATTTTGGATTAATAACGAACATCTATTCAACACGTTTCAATTCCAGAGAAAAATATACAGACCCTGGTTATTGTTTGTTGGGTTTATAAGTACTGGAAAAAGAAAGAAAAGGGTTTCAGATTACTATTTTATTCTCGAAAAACTACAAAATCTGCAAAAACGATTAGCAGGCGCGGTCAGCATGTCTCAGGAAATGGGTTCTGATCCAGGTTTAGCAACAACTTTTGTTAAAGGGATGTCCGAAATAACGATACCTATAGGTAAAATCTCTGATCGGAATACAGTAAATTACAATCAGGCTTCCGCCAAGGAAGCGGAAGATGAATTAATTACGATTTTCAATGAGATAGATAATTTTGATATTCCAAATAACAAAACAAAAGGCTTTATTTTTATCATTGATGAACTTGATAAGATTGAGCCGCAATCCAATTCTTCGATTGATGAAAGAGAGTTCTCTAATCCGGGACTTGACGCAAACATGAATATGCCCGGCTCTAGGGAATACCGAAAGAGACAAGAAGCAGTAGCAAAATTGCTAGCCAATCTTAAAGGTTTTTTAAACGCTGCTAATGCCAAATTTTTTTTTATTGGTGGACGAGAATTATTTGATGCCGACTTGGCGGATATTGCAGATAGAGATTCTTTTTACAGCAGTATTTTCAACACAGTTATATATGTGGATAGTTTTTATAAAGACAAACCGAAAGGATCTACCAAAGGGGGAATAAGTAGCTTGACCGAAACTTTTCTTGTCAATCTGATAATGAAAGAAAGTGAAAAAGAAGAATTGTTTAAATTGAAGGAATTATATAAAAGGATTGGGTCTTATGATAAAGAAAAAAACAGATTTTGTTACTTTATACAAGAACAGGCAGAGGATTACAAAGTGCCTGAAACAGGGAGTTTTGATCAAAGCATTTTTAAAATTTTCACTTTGTTACAAAACTATATCATCTATTTGACCTACCGTGGAACTGGATCTCCCAAAAAATTAACGTCTCTGGTAGAAAAATTAATCGTTCGAGAATCTTATGAATCTATTTCTGAAAAACCAGCTATAATTCTTACACAAAAGAAAATTTGCACCAAGAGTAATTCAAATCAAGAGAAATTATTTTTGATGTTTACTTATTCCGACCAGTACGAAATAAACTTAACCACGGATATTTTGCGTCCTTACCTAATTACCAATAGCCGATTTCTTGCTAATCTAGGTGATAAACTACTTTTTTCTACTCCATTCATTTTTGATCATATCATAAAGTTCTATCCTTACGGCTTTTCGTGGAGAAATCTCGAATTAATTCCAGAAGTCGTATTAGTGAATAAAGAACCTTATTTACGAAATCATATTAAAAGTATTCTCAACCATTTGTTTAACTACCATATTAAACATACTGTTAGTGGATTGTATGAATATAAATTCCATAGTATTGTTAGAAAAGAACTCTCTATTCTCACCAAAAGATCTGATCTCGCTTCTGCTGCTTTCAATTTCACACTTGACGAATCATTACTTGTAAAAAGGCATTACAAAAAGAAGTTAATTGAATTAAGAGAAAAATATAAGGGCTATCAACCACTGGAAGGGGATAATATGTTTATCCACTCGCTCAGCTTTGTACAAACCGTTCTCGGAGATTTATATTTTTATGATAAGGAATATGACGAAGCCACGTTATACTATACAGAATCTATCCAATCATTGAGATTACCCAATGGAATTGACAACCGGTTTCTAACACGTCACCAATACCTAATATGGCTGCGAAATAAGCTAAAAATTGGCTTAACTATGGAAAAAATGGAAGCTTACGATAGTGCAATTTCCATTTACCGTACCCTGATGATTGATTGTGAAAGATATTTACGAAAAATAGTCAACAGTAATACCGAAACTTTCGAAAAGGAAGTAACCAAGTTTAATAAAAAAAATAAAATTACTAAAGAAACTAAAACGCATACAGAGATTGATGGACTGGATCCCCGATCGGAAAACCATCGAAACGTTGCACTCATAACTCTACCTTTTATTGCACAATTATCTGCTCTTGAAAAAAATAGAACAGATGGTCTCACTTATGCAAATCTCTATAGTAATAAGGAAGAACTACGGGAAATAATTGACCCACAATACAATACTAAACATTTACCAAAACTCCAGAATAGTCTTTACCTTCTAGAGGACCAGTATCGAAAAGGCTGGCTGTGGGCAGACTATTTCAACAATGTAGGAAGTATTTTATTTTTTAAAAATTGCCAGTTTACCCGCTTCTTCACTCCTAATGTATGGGAATCTAATAATGACAATTTTGTTGAGGATGAGATGATTCGTGGATACCGACAGTTTACAAAATCTGAATACGAACAGGACAAGGACCACTACGAAGAAAAATCAAAACCCGGAAAGGCATTTAATACATCATTTTATCTAAAAACTGATTTTTCTAACCTATTTAAACAATTGCATCAACAGTATTACAAGGATACCAAATCAATTACCAAGCGATCCTCAGATTTTTATCCTTCTTTAACTTCTATTTGTTACTACTGGGAAGCACTCCACGAACTAACCAAGCAGCATAATTACCGAATTTATGAAAACCTCAGGAAGTATGGTATCCGTAATTCTAAAAAAGAAGACCATAATCCGCTTCACTATGCTGCTTATTATCTTTTACCTGAATTTGTCGATATGGTAGATAGTAAACGGTTCTATTACCTTGGAAATATTGTTAGTAAAATTGGTGACGCGGTTTTAGCTTCTTTGGGACCAACTGATAAGTCTAAGGTTAGCAATAAATTAATAGCAGCCTACGATAATTTTAAGAAAATTCTTCAAAGCAAACATGATAAAACTCAGGCAATAGAAATTGCCAACGCAATTCAGCAAAACCTTGAATGCACTTATTCGTTAGATAAAAGTAATTCCATTTTTAACTTAAAAAAAGTATTGTTTATTTATACCCTAGCTACGGAACTTTACAGACGCTCCGGTCAGGATTATTACTATACCTTTAGTCAGAAAAAAATACTGGTGATTATTAAAGAAATTGTTTCTATTGGTACTGAGTATATTCCTCAATTACCTTATACCGCTACTTTACACCAACTAAAACAGACAAACAAAATTGTTCAGTATGAGCTAAAAGTTAACGCCGATAGAATTACCAGCTCTAAGAATATTTTTTTGTACCCTAATGAAATAATGGGTGAAGATTATCAATTTTTAGATGATCGTACGCAAATAGACCTCTCCAACAATTTAATTTATTTTTATAAAGTTGATGAAAATAATAACTCTGTTTTGACTGAAGAGCGTCTTGTTAATTATGTATTTAGTATACCGGAAAATTTTGATTATAAGAAAGAGATTCGCATAGAGTACCCACTTCATATCTCTGCCTATGTTCAATTAGTTCTAGATTCGAATATAACAAATAATCAGTCCTCCGATAAAATTAGTAATTCTTATCAGGTCATAATCAAAAATAACATGTCTTCGCCACTGAAGTTGGAAGATTTTGAATTTGGACTGGTAGAGATTCATCAACTTTATGATTTTCAATTGCGACCAGTTTCTATTAATAAACTGACAGGTGATTGGAATATTCAGTCACATGATAACCGAGTAACTATTTCAAATATTGATAGTAATCACTTGATGCAATTCCAGGTTATCGTAACGGAGGAAAAAAGCAACTCGGTGACACCCAGTTGTCTGTCAAAAAAACAGGCTGTCAGGCATTTACTACCGCAACACAAGATAGAGAATTACTTTATCACTGACATTACCGAAACTCTTTGCGTAGATATTGTTAAGTCAACTTCTTGGTACAATGTTATTTCCAGTAGAGCTCAAATAAAAAAATATCGTGACCTCTTCTATTTACGGGGACATGATCCGGACAATCATAAATGGAATACTCTACTATATAATAGTACCTCCAATAATAGTGATGCTCTTGAAGCAGTTTATTTTACTGAAGCTATTAAAATGCGTTTGTATCCTAACTCAATAAAAGAACGTCTTCACTTAAAAAATACTGATAGTGCCAGAAATAAATATATTCGGTTGGTTCAGCTTAAATACCATGTTGAACAGCAGTATTATAAGGTAATTGGAATAGCAAATAAGTCAATTTTTACAAGTATGTTTGATCGAGAATCTTTGAATGATGATGAAACAATAAGAAAATTACAATGTCATCTCTTAGAAGCATTTTTCTCCCTGAGGGAATCGATCAAGATTATTCAAATGTATAATCCGGGATATATCATCGGTTACTCTTATCTCGCTACAGCCCACGCATGGGCTGGGCAATGGTGTGAATTATACGAAAATATAAAAAGTAAGTACAATGCTTTAGATCAATCAAAAAGAGATGTTTTTCGAAAACAAATCAGTGATAAAAATCAGGAAATAAATAAGGCAAATGGAAAGAAAAAACAAAAATTAATAAATAAACGAGACGATTTGAAAAAGCAACTTTCCAAGCTGCCGTTTCTGAAAGAACAACTAAAGGAACTCTTAGGTGCTAGTAGTCTTAATTTCCTTGGCCGTAGATATCAGTATGAGATGGCGCTAATCAATTACCACGCAGTTCTCCAAATGCATACTGAGGGTCTAGCATATAAAAACCATCTCTGCGATTTATATGTTCTGGAGGATCACTATAACGACAGTCTCACTCACTTTAATCTATCTCTGGAACGCTTTCAGGTAAACACACAAGAAATTCGAAATCGGATAGATAAACTAAAAGCTATTGTCGATAAAAGTCGTTTGTACTACTACGAAAATTACACGAATAGTTTTGTAGAAGAATCTGAATAGAAATGTATTATAGCTAATACCTGAAAGTTTAGTAGATAAACAAATAAAATACTTTTTTATATTATCGTTTACTATATTTTAATTGTTAGATCACTATGGAACGTATGTTTATTTCTAATTTTGCTATGTTAAAAAATTTTTACGAAAATATTTTGAGATTTAAAAAAATGGTAATACATTTACGATATAATATATAAGTCAAGAATGAAATAAAATAAATAGTTCATTTTAAATAGAGCTATGTTTGACTGTAAAAATATTGGTAGAGAGTATTTAGATAATTAGATTATAATTAAGTATTATACCAATCTCGCATCTTGAATACGTTTTTATATTATAATATTTAAACCCGAAAAATGCCAAAGGAAAACAATCAAAAAAGATACTCTGGGAAAGTATCTGCTTTCAACGATGAAAGCATACTCCTCAACAATAGGATACAGGCCTTCAAAGAGGCTGGCGTAAAATCTGAACGTGGAATATTAGTATTATTGATCTCGAACCCAAGAGACAATGGTGCAGCAAAAGATATTTATCCTAAACTCCCTTACATAAATTATCGGTCCGGAAAACATCTGGAATTTTTAGTTACCGGGCTCATACACGAAGGTGACAAGGAACAATTCTCACCAGAAGAATTAATTGAGGTTTTTACTCTTGAAGACGGGAAGTACTACTTCAGTGACAAAATTTTTTCTGAACTGATAACCTATTTAGAATCTATAACCTCCTGGGAATATCAGGGAGGGTCGGAAATCATTGTTGTTGATTATCAAATAAATTCAAAAGAGGGAAGATTGAATTGGAGTGATGCCTTTTTATTGGATTTAGAAGATGCTCTCAAACATCAAGCTATATTTTCAGTATCTAAATTCATAGAATCTCTAATAAGGGTCGCAAAGAATAGTAATGGTAGCACCGCATTCGATCATGCAATTACCAATCTTAAGTCACAAGGAAAAAAATCTCTTTACTCTGTTGTACTTAGTTTCTTTCCTAAGGAATTAGTTTCTGAAATGAAGAAGCTTAATTTATTTATACCTCTAGATTTAAACCGTAGATAGTATGAGCGAAAATTATGAAGACGCAAACAATTTTCATGGTGAAAAGAAACATTACATAAAATTTAATGGGGGGATGCAATCAGAAGATTATGATTGTGAGGTGAAAGCAGAAGGAATAATTTTAGAAGAATTTGGTGTTCCTGTTGACTATGACAAGCTATTGGAACATGCTAAGGAGATAAAGATGTACGAGCCTGGGCGTGGTACTTCATTTGAAGACTTTGGGACTTTACTTGAAGAGAATAATATTCCCGTTACAAGAGAAATTCATGGTACTATATTCAATCTCGTTGATCATATTGGACATGGGCAAAAGGTAATTGTCACCATAGGTGAACCAGATAAGGGAGATGAAGAAGAAGAGAAAAGCTCTACTTTTCATTCCGTATTAGTGACAGGTATAGATACCTCTGATCCAGAGGGATATAAAGTCGTAATACAGGATCCAGGAACAGGAGAAGTTGGTAAGTCAATTCCAATTACTGAATTTATATCAGAATGGGAACAAGGAGAGTGTATTATTATAAGCACTGGTGTACCTCCTCCTCCCGGAATTGAATCGCCTTACATGACAAATTTTGATTATGCAGAAGGAAGTATTCAGAAAATAGGAGATCTTAGTTTTGATGATTTTCAATATCAGGTTTTACCTGAAATTGAAAAAATTAATAGCATTAGCCTTGAGGATTGGAAGAATGTAAACGAATCTTTTGCTAGTTTAACTAAAGGCGAAGTGGGATTAGAGGAATTCTCACAAGTAGTCTCTGAAGCGAAAAGAAGAAGTGAAGTAGAAGAAGGAATAGAAAAGATAAAAGAGGAAGAAGAGGAAGATGAAGGAGAGGAAGGAGAGGAAGAAGAGGAAGAAGAGGAAGAAGAGGAAGAAGATTACCTTACATAAACCATAATTACGATGAATAACAGTATAATTATTGATATCGATGATTTAAAATCAAAACTTCATGCCTTGATGGATGAAATGGGAATGCAAGCTAAAAATGAATTGGAGATTGATGCTGGATCTGACTATGCAATGATAATGGATGAACTAAATTCTGCAGAGTATATTGTTCCTGTAGTTGGTGAAGCTAAATTAGGTAAAAGCAGTTTACTAAATGGTATAATTGGTTCTCCAATTTTACCAGTAGATTTGGATGTAGCAACAAGTCAGGCCTTAAAAGTATCAGTGGCAGAAAAGCCAAGGTATTCAATTGTCTATATTGATAAATCAATTGTTCACATTGAGAAAGAAGATATTGTGAAAATTAGCTCGCAAGCAGTTATTGACAGAGAGGGTATTGAAACACGGCTAAACAAAAAAGAGATAAAGTGGGTGGAGATAGACTATCCTACTAAATTCTTGCCATCCTCTATTAGCCTCGTGGATACCCCAGGTCTAGGAGCTTTATATTCTGATCATTCGAAGATTACAAATAGAATTTTACCTCTAGCAAAAGCGGTAATATTTGTTCTAGGTTCTGAACGTCCGATAAATACAGAAGAGATAAAAATTATTCATAAAGTTATTTCCTACACTAAGGATATCGTTTTTGTGCAGACAAAAATAGATGTTGTATCTGAATGGGCTAAAAATAGAGAGAGGAATCTGGAGGTCATTAAACGTGAGTTTAAAGAGGTCCTTCCTAATCCTATCGAAATATGGCCAGTTTCTAATCTTTTTTTAGGAAAGGCTGCGGACGTAAGCGAGAACAGAAGTAAAAAGTATATTGAAAAGAGTAGGTTTTTAGAAATGAAATTTCACTTAGAATATATTTTACTTGAAAAATTTGGATGGGACGTAATCATCGCAGGCGTATCTTTTGGAGATGAATTGGTAGTTAAAGCGGAAAAGAGTTTGGCAAAAAGTATTCTGAGTTTGTCTGACACATCAGGATCAGAGTCTCAAAGAATCATTAACGAAAACAAAGCAAAAAGAAGGAAATTAGAAGATGAATGGGGCAAAAAAGGATATAAGAGGACCAAACATATCAATTCACTTGCAAAATATTGTAGAGGTGTTGAAGTAGATTTCTCCCAAATATTTAATGAGCGTGGTGATATTTATATGAAAATGAAAAGAGAAATTGATCAATTGTCAAGTAGTAAGGAGGTAAAAGCATACGGGGAAGACATGTTAGGTCGGGTAGAATACTTATTTGAATCTAGTTTTCTTGAATTTGATTCGTTATTGAAAAAGCGGCTGAAAAAAGAGCTAGAAAAAATATATAGTGATCAAATGTTTCATCAAACAAACCGGGAGGCTGATAATATTGCTCAAAAAATACAGTCTCAAGTTAATGCAGTTGTAAATAGCGGTAGAAGAAGCAAAGGATCTAGTTTTTCTGCAAAAATAGGTAGGATTTTGGGGAATCTATTTGGGTGGGTGTTTCTTCCATTTCTAAAACTGAGGAAACTTCTTGATAATTGGGGAAATAGCGATACTCGTCTTGATAAAGAAAAGAGTCAGTTGACTGTGAATATTAGGAAAGTTTTAGAAACGATTAGAAAAGAGATAGGTTCTACATATTATAGAGGTGGTCGAGAGAGTTCTCATCAGTCTCAATATTTTGGGACTTTTCCAGAAGAACTGGATCGTATTATTGAGTCAAAATACGAAGAAAAGAAGTTTGAGATAGAAGCTGAAAACAAGGTTCACAAAAGATACCTTAAAAACGAGATTGAGAAAAATAAACAGGAGGTACTACTCATTGGGAGGAAAAAACAGAAATGGAAGAGTTTTAGAGAAAAACTTGGCGAGATACAAGCCGATACAGCTGCGCTAAGGAAAAGATTTAAGGAACATCAGTATGAATGAGATGGATGAAAGATCAATTAAAAATCGGCTTAATAATATTATTTCTAGTATAATAGAAAAAATTGCTTCAGAGGTTTGGTCAAAGAACCAGGTTTCTCAGCTTAGATCGCTCATTGACGAATTAGAAAAGCCCTGTGTTGTCGCGTTGGCTGGTGAAGTTAGTTCTGGAAAAAGTTCTCTGATAAATGCAATACTGGGAGGAGATTACGCTAAAACTGCTATTACAGAAACAACAGCACTTTTGACCTATTTCAGATTTGGTAATCCAAAGAAAGATAGACAAGTAAAAATAGTATATAGTGATGGTAAAAGTACCTATGGTAGTCTTGATCTACTGAAAGAGGGGCATGGAAATAATGAAGAATTGCTTGATGATACTATTGATTTTGTCGAAGCAGAAGTAAATAGTGATATATTGAAAGACGTAATATTTGTAGATACTCCTGGTACTGGATCTACTTTGGATATACATAATGACAATTTGTTAAAACTCATAAGTAGCAACAATCAGAGAAGTATTAATACATATAAGAAAGCTGACGCTCTGTTGTATCTGTTTAATTATTTTGGGAAAAAGACTAATGAAGATACCATTGCTGACTTTGAAGCTTCTATTGGAATTGGGAAGCATTCCGTTAATGTATTGGGAATTGTAAATAAAATAGACATACAAAAAGAATTACTGGAAGATCCCTTAAAATTTACCTCAAAAATAGAAAAGACATTTGCCGGAAAATTAAATCATGTTACGGCAGTGTCTTCTCAAATGTATATTTCTATTAAAGAAATATCGGATAGAAAATTAATGGAAATCAAGCGAAAGGTTGATAAATTAGATATTAAAGATATAGATTATATAACAGATCAACAATCCTTTTTTGAAAGTGAGGATGAAGATGAAGAAGAAGTATTTGCTGAATTTTTCGGCTTAAAATACAGACGTAATTTAAGTAAAGATTTTGGTGAGAACAGAAAATATAACTGGATAGCATTTAAGCGAATTATTTGTTTTATTCGTTCATATGATGGACCAAAAAATAAACTTAAGAGAAGCTTGTTAGAGTATACCCGATTTGAGAAATTAATGTACAACATAAAGGTGAATATTCTAGATCGGTCAAAACTGATCGTTTACTATAGAGTGACTAACAAATTAAAAGAATTATTATCCAGTGAGGTATTTCATCTTAAAAAGAAGCGAATAAAAGCAGAAGAAGAATTATATCAACGAAAGAGAGAATTCCTACAATTTTTATCAGCTTTTAAAAGCCCGGTTGCCCGAGACTTGTTTGATTTTGTCAAGCACTCCAGTGAATTGATTTATCCTAAAAGTAAATCGATGACCTGGATAACAGACGTAAAGAATGATATCGATTCTCTTATTGATATTATGGATGTATTGAATATAGATGTACTTGCGGAAAGAGTTTTTAAAGAGAAGTACAATGATCTGGACGAAGAACAACAACAAGAGCTTAAGATTATATTTGGAATAAAAGGAGAAACTTTAAGTGAGCGATTAAATATATTAATTAATAGAGGAGTTGATTTTTTTGAACGAGTCAGTTACTGGAAAATGATTAAGGAGAAAACGAAGATTGGAAGTAAGACAAGAAAATTATCCTCTTTAGCGATGGATGCTTATCTCAAAATGATTGATTTTAAAAACAGAATAAATAATGGAGTTATCGAAAATTAAACAAGCGATTATTGTTTTGGTCGTACTGATATTGATTATTAATTTGTACTATGGAATGTACCTTTCCTTATTCTTGATTATCATGTTAGCTTTCCTGGTGTCTAAATCTTTTGGGCAGATTGATTTAAGCCATTTACAAAATTCAGTTGTAGCTAAAAATGAAAAAAGACTAGAGACAAATATAGATGAACAGCCAGATTCAATTACTGAAAAGAAGGATGAACAACTAGATTTGATTATTGAGAAGAAGGATGAACAGCCTGATTTGCTAAAAAAGGTTTCGGAAGAACCAGCTAAGTTATTTGGCTCTTTAAAAATTGACTTTGTTTCGGAGGTTATCAAAGAGATTGATGAGAACTTAAATAAATTTTCTAGTCCTGAAAAAGCTATTCGGTATTTCGTAAATAGAAGTACTGACGAACTTATAAATGATCTAGATATTGAGCTCATGGAAGGAGAATCAAAATATGTACGGTCTAAACACAGACTTCTACCAATTGATCTTGAACAAAAAGAAGGAGTCCCAGTCAAAGTTATAAGAAATGGAATTCTATCAGGTAATAAAGTTATTCTTCGAGCCGACGTTGAAATTATAAAATAGTGGCATATTATCCATATTACATCAGTATTGACTTTGGAACTTCAAACACCAGTGTAGCTTACTGGGATGGGGTATCCGAAAACTATGAGTTGTCGCGGCTTCTATCAACGGACGCTTATAAAATGCCAAGTTCGGTATATTGCAATTTAGATGGTTTGTTTGAATTTGGTGACATTGTTTCTGAAAAAATTGGGGATTGGAAAACAATTGAAGATGAATCAGAAAGGAGATCGGTTCAAAACAGACTAATTCTTAGTCCTAAAAAGTATATAAAGCATGTGGAAATTCCTCCTATTTCTCCCTCAGAAAATGTCAAGGTAGTCGATTTAATTTCCAGTTTTTTCCTTTATTTAAAGGAAGGACTAGAAGATAAGGATCTTGACGATCAAATAGTGCAGAAGGTGGTGTTAACACATCCTGTTTCATTTTCCCAAGAGGAATGTTCAAATTTAGTTAATGCTGCTATCAAAGGGGGATTTAAAGTAGTTGAATTAATTCCTGAACCAGTTGCTGCTGCTTATGGATATAATGGATATGGAAAGAACCTCGTGGTTGTAGATTTAGGAGGCGGAACTTTAGATCTTGCCTTCGTTTCTAAGATTAGTAACGGCGAATTGCAAGTTCTTGATACGGATGGAGATCCAGACTTGGGTGGTAATAAATTTGATGAAGATTTATATGATTACCTTCTAAAGCATTGTGGTATAAAAGCAAAAGTTAATAAGCTTTTAGGAAATTCTGACTTCAAGGATTTAGAAATTTTAAACGAGTGTAGGATTTATAAGGAAGGTTTTAGCAGAAAAATTGCAGCAGGAGAGGAAAAGTATAGGAAGACCATACTTTTATCCGAAGATAAAGGAGGAATGATAAAGTTTGATCTTAATAAATTCGAATTTGAAAAAGCAATTGAAGAAACAGTTGAAACAATTATTACAAAAGTTAGTTCTTTCATTAAAAGAGGCAAGAAAAAATTTGGAGATATAGATAATGTTATCCTCACGGGAGGAGCTAGTTTACTTCCTTCGTTTCAGGAAAAACTGAATAACGCTCTTGATATCAAAGTATTGTTACAAAAAGATTATGATACAGCAGTAGTATCTGGAGCCTGTATATATGCTAATAGTTTTTTATTTAGTGATAATGATTTAAAAGAGAATCAACAACAAATCTTTGAAAGTATCAAAGGTAAAGTGGAGCATAATGAAGATCGGGAGGCTTTTAATAGTCTTGTCGAACTTGCAAATCGTGGATTTCCACCAGCAATGCACGAGTTGGGAGTTGCATATAACAAGGGATTGATCGTAAAAAAGAATATAAATGAAGCAGCACGTTGGTTTAATCGTTGTCTTGAACTTGAGCATTTATCAAGTCTCCCTGAACTTGCCTTAATTTATTTGCTAGATAAAAACACCATAACAGAAGGTTATTCACTTCTAAAATCAGCTGTAGAAAAAGGAAATCAACATGCTACATTTCAGCTGGGACTTTGCTATTTATATGGAAAGGGGGTACAGCTTAACTTGGAGTCAGCAAAAGATTGCTTTATAAAGGCATTGGATCATGATTATCACGATGCATTGATATATTATATTCTAACTCAAGGAAAAGCCATATTTCAAAATAATCCTAATTTTATTTTCAAGGATAATTTTTCCAGTCACCTATATTCAGACCTTATCGAAATCGTAAGTAACGTATATGATGTGAGTATGCATGAAATAGTTTTTATTCACGGACATAGAACTGGCGGCAGATATCATAAAAGTGGAGCTATTGTAACAACAGGTGGAGTAGCGTGGAATTCTAGTGATTATAAAAAAGATCCTGTTTTCTTGAAATGGGAAATGGCCTATTTGCAGAAACAGAAAAGCAATTCTGTAAGTTTGAGATCAATTCCTCTTAGTTCGGATAACAGTATATATATGAAATTCACAAATTTTGTTGAAGACTGTGCTGATTTTATTTATAATCATAATCTAAAATAGGGGAGAGTCTTAACATAATATATTTTAATGATTTAATTATGCTGCGAAAATATATTCATAGAACTATTGAGGTTTTACTACTGCTATTTGTGTATAATATTCTTCCGGCTCAACAGCTTGATCTGCGGAAAAATGCGGATTACTTTCAAAAACAAAAAATAGCTATTGATGAATGGTTAGAGGTCACTACCCAAAATGACAGAGGAAAGTTGAGACTTGATAGTGTCAGCCTATTCAAAAATGAAATAGCTATCTATTTTTCTGTTCCTAGTAAGAAGTCATGGAATTCTTTATTGGAATTATCTGACAGTTTGTATAGTAAGGATTTTTGTCAGTATTTTTTTCGGGATTTGGCGTTTTTGCTTCAGCCACCCAATTCATTGGAAAATATCGAACTGGATGAATATCTAACCATTTGGATTATGGCTGACGACCTAATGTTTTCTATTTTCCAGAATTGGGATTCTGGTGAAGTGGAAACATTGGAAATTCATAAAATGGGTACAGTTAATGATTCAATGAATGTGGCATTTAATGATATGCATTTTTTTTCGACAAAGGATTCTCTGAAGCTAGGTCCAAACGCATTTATGCAACTAAAGGTTGAGTTAACAAAAAACCTTCAATCGTTTTTCGAAGAAGAAGATCAAAAATCTTATCTTTTCTTTCGAGGCGAATCTGAGATAGAAGAATCTAAACTTCGATTTAATAACCAGCTTCGTCTTCGAGTAAAGAATATCAAGGGTGTAATTTTTTCCCAAGCTGATTCTTGGGAGTTTTTGTGTATAGATTTCTTTTTTCGGAAAGAGAAAGATTTTCTTCAATTAGAATACGATATCCGGGCTAAGTATTATGATGGGGGTATCTTCCGGCCAGCATCCAATGGAACATATAAAAATAAAGTTGATGATGTTACAGAATTGGAGAAATTTAATGAAGAATTCAAAAAAATAATCTTAAATATTTTAAAAAAAAATGATGAATGAAAATGCTTTTAGAATGAAAATCGGTAAGCGAATAATTACTCTTACCGTTTCCATTTTTGTTATAATTGCCCTCATCGCTTTCTTTGACGGTTATGCTGATGATCAGGCCTTTATGCTCTTTGAGAAACTAGCTCCATTCAAAACTATCTATATTACAACCTTTGTATCTTTTATGATTTCCAACAAATACGATGAGACTTTGAATACACCTCCTCCTCGACTTAAAAAATCGTATACGAAATTAGTCTATTTGATTGTTTATTCTCACTTCATAATAACGATTATAGTGATTTCACTTTCGGGTTTGAATGGTAGTATAATACAGTTTGATGACCTGATTAATAAGGTTTTGCCAGCTATTGAAGGTCTTTTTGGTGGCTTGACAGGACTAATCATTCCTAACCTTCTAAAAAATAATAAAGTAGAAAAGTCTTAGAATTTTTAAAATCAATATTTCCAGATATCAAAATTCATCTGTACATTGTTTAATCTTAACTCGGGTACTGGACCTTGCTGTCTGATTATTTGTCTAAAGCTCGGACTGTTCGCCAGTTTACCAATTTCCTCAGGTAAAAAGTGATTAGATACTGCTGCAATTTTTAAGAATCGGAACAATTCCTGAACAGATAGATAACCGTCCGAGTCATCATCCAATAGATCTATTTCTTGCGGTGAATAATCGGAAATATTTCCGAGAGAATGTAATACTATTTTTCCTATCACAGTATATTCGTCAGTAGGATAGGATAAACTATTTTGATTAACGCCGGAAGATGCTATGACACTGGTCCCGTTTCCACGTCTGAAATCCAGAAAAAGGGATTTCATTTTCTGAAATAATTCTGGATTATCATTGGGCTCTCCCGACTCACAAGTGTTTATAATCATGAGTTTTTTCCGAGCAAGTACTTTATCCAATTGGCTATACAAATCTGAAAAAGATATGGCTGTCTGTGCTAGCTGACTAGGATTTGTAGAATAAGTAAACAAATTCAAATCATTGTTATTATTTAAATATTTACCATGACCTGCCCAGTAAATTATTACTACATCATCTACTTTCGCTGTTTCTAGTTTTTCGCTAATTTTTTTAATGCTTTCTACAGTGAGATTTTCATTTATGAATGTTGTTGTATGTACTTTGCGGTAATAGGTTCCTTCTTGGTTATCAAAGGCTTCCTGCATTTTGCGAATATCTTTATCCGGATTTGCCAGGTTTAAGCTCGGATTTTTATAGTCTGAAGCTCCAAATCCAAAAAAATATAGATCGGGTATTATTTTTTTGTCATATCTTATTTCAATGCCTGTTTCGAGACTTTCAACATTATCTGTATTAAATGCCAAAAAGTCAATCTTATTCCTTCCTGAATTAAGTTCCAGTTCAAAAGAGCTAGTCAATTGTCCATCCCACTTTTCACTTATAGAAAAGGATTTTTTACTAACTGGAGTACCGTTAATAAATGCCTGTAACTGGTAAATAGGTTTTTTACTTTTTATCTGTAAATCAATGGACAATATTTTATTAGTGACGATCGTCTGGGCTATCTCTTTTAATTCGATAGTAGGCAAACCAGCAGAGAGCCACTCTTCGTTCCATTGGCAATTTCGACGTTCCTGGACTTTCCGGCTCAGTTCGATTTCCTGTTTGGTTTTTTCACTCATTTTACCAAAGAGATAGCTGTTAACTGCTGCAATGACAGAATCTCTTTGATGAAAATTACAATCAAATTGCCGAATAGAATATGGCCGAGTACCATTGACCAGAGCGATCTTCTCTATTACATCAGGATGGTTTCGATAGGTATAAAATCCGTTGGCTAGCACTAATGCATAGTTTTCGGTATTATAATCCGGTATCATAAAAAAAACTGCTTTGTTTTCTTTAATACTCCAAAAAGTGATGATGGCCGACTCGACGATTACCAGGTGTTTTGCATCATCCGTAAAGTGGATATTTTCAAATGCACCGTAGTTAATAGGTAGCGTAAGTAGCACTCTGCCGTCAGGTTTTAATAGCTTAATTCTGGGCAGACCTCGGTCGATACCGTTTTCATCGATAATGCTACTACTTTGCTGGACCAGTAAATATTCATCATCTGGACTAAAGCGAAATTTTCTTCCGGTAATTTCTTGTAATTTTTTCCAACTCTTTTTTTGGAAGGAACCATACAACTTCTTGTTCACAGTGTTGACACTTTCTAAAATATGTACTCGGGAAGAGGTATTTCCCCTTTCATTAATAAAGAGTTTGGATATTAGGTAGTTCCCTGAAGGGCTGAATTCTGCTTCTACCCATTGCGAAGGATTCCATCCATAAGTTGGCATCTTGTATCCAAAGTCTCCCAATTCCTGTGAAGCTCCAAAAGGTAGTGGTCTGCCTTTCCCATCAATATGAGTAAAGGCCTTCTTGTTAGGGCTCAAATGAGAATTGTATTCTGAGCCTGTCTGACAATAATAATTAAGACCATTTTCTGAATATTCTCTAGATGGATCTCGGTAACACAGTTCAGGAGCCAAATCCATATCTAGATCTTTTTCTTCTGGGGTATAAAAATTCCAATACATTTCTTCACTTTCTGTGAATTTATCTATTTTCTGTGAATGATCATCTTTTATGGCAACACTTTTTATAATGGAATGTCCATTTTGAAATTTTGTCAGCTGGACAGGATACTGGTGGCCCCGAAACACATCAATGGGCCTCTGTACTCCTTCCTCTAATTGCAGATCCCATACCATTACCTTTTTATCTAGACTTCCACTAGCCAAAAATAGAGAATCAGGACTTAAGGAATAATTTATAATATCTTTTGTATGACCTTTAAATTCCGTTTTTAGTATAGGCCCTCTTGGGCCAAAGCCCCAAGCTTGAAGTTTTGTCCGCTCATATTTATTAATACCAATAAGTACTTCTTGTTCTTTTAAGTAAATGACGGGATAATCTAGGGGCAGTTTACAAATGTATTTTTGATTAAAGTCAAAATTAATGATAGTAGTCTGTTCCTCATTTATCATTATTAGTTTACCGTCATCATAAAAAGAGTGACCAGAATCAAGAATAGTACTAGCATAAGGTTCCAGATCAAAATTATCTAAAGGAATATTTTGAAGAGATATTTGCTCTTTCAAAGGCTGAGTTAAGGTGCTTAGTAATTTTTCACCATCTTCTAGACTAAATATATAGAACTGATCACGACCTTTAACAGATATTTTCCTGCTATCTTTAGAAAAGACTGGGTAAGAGAGGCTTTCCAGATAGGACGTATATTTTTCTTTATTTTTAATTTCTTCTGGATTTCCGCAATAACTTTTTTTATGACCTATTAGGTAGCAGGGATTACAGATAGAAATTATCAGTTTGTGACTAGCCAAATCCCATATCTTCAGCCAGCCATCAAGAGAAAGGGTTGCTAATAACTTCCCGTCCGGACTCAAAGCAGTTTCCTTAATTTTTGTCACATGTCCTATTTGAGGAACTGTTCGTAACCCACTGCTGAGTGAAAGGTCAAATTCCTGCTCTTTTAAAACATCCGTAAGTTGTTGTATTTCCTCTTCTTTTTGTTGTTTCGTACAGAAATTATACAATTCACCCGATGCGATGCAACTGTCATCTTTATTACCAGAAATATAAGATTCTAGCCAATTTCTAGCTAGAGTTGGATCTTCCAATTTACTCAAAATGGAACAAAGGAAAGTTTGTTCCCCACAGTAAGAGAGTGCAGGATTATCTTGAATTATTGAAGTTTTAGTTTCCATTTTCGCAGGAAAGATATCTAGGTTTTTGAGCCAGTCGCCGTTTTTAATAAGGAATAGGTTAGAAACGTTCTTTAGTTTAGGAAAACGAATATTGACATGGCTTCTATTTTTATCTGATAGGAGATGAATATTTTTAATTTTATTGATATGAAGAGTTCCTACAGATTCCAACAAGGGAAATAGAATCACTTCATCCGTTTTGTTAATAGATTGAAATTGAAGACTTTTGAAACCACTGAAGCCAATTGTTACAACCTTTTTTAGATTTGGAAAGAGTTGGCTGGGTAGTGTCCAGATATCCTCATTGGCATTTCCTTCAAAGATCAAATGGTAAACTTCTGCTATTTTGTTAAAGGCATGCTCTATCTCAAAATTAGAACTTACATGAGCAATTTTCAAGGATATCATTGAGCCTAGGTCTTCGTTATTCTTCAATCGTCTAAGTTGGTGTAGATTGGATAGTTCCATTTCTATAACTCTTGTCAAATTTCTCAAATCTATCTCTTCCAGCATTTCACAGCGACCGATTTTTAGATCGTTACAGCTATTAAGCTTCTGTGGGAAAACTATGTTCTTTAGCTGTTTGCAATTGGAGAAATATAATTTGTCTATATGTTTCACGTTTTTAAGGCGGGATATATCATATTGGCCTTCTCCAGAAAATTTAAGTTTTCCTTTAAGAGATTTACAATCTCCGTATTCAGAAAGGAAGGTCTCAAACTGTTCATGGTTTTGAATAACTTTGTTATTACAATCACATTGAGAAGCAGCAGTTTGAGAAAAATTAAATAAGTAGATAATCGTTATAAAAATTTTCAATTTATGCATCATAATATTATTCAATTGAAAGGATTTTGACTATACTTTTTGTTTCCATATCCCATTGTTTATATTCACCATCACAAGCAATTGAGTACAGAGTTCTGCCGTCTGGTGAAATACCTATACCAATAATGGCAGAGCCAGGATGACCTTCTATTTCGTATTGTGATTTTTTGTTCAAATCTAAAACCAGTAAACTTCCTGAAAAATTATTTGAAGAGGCTATATTACTTTTGGAATAAATAGAATTGCTAAATAACAAATAGTTAGTAGCAGATATCATCTTTCTTTTATCTGGTGTGAAAATTTGATTTTTATAATTCGAGACTCCTAAACGTTGGTCGGGATAAAAGAAAACGAACTTATCTGACTCATAAGGAGAAGGTACCGTATCTGTGGGTATCATAGTTGGGAAGGTGAAAGTACATGAATAGCTACTGGGGCTATTGCGTTCATTACTTACAAGGTGTAGAGCTATTTTTTTTCCGTTACTCGAAAAAGCAATACTTGTCGGGTAATTTTTACTATCTCCGAATGACTTCAATTCATTTCCACTTTTAACATTCCAAACTTTAGTGAATCCATCAAGAGCAGTGGAAATTATTATATTGTGATCAATTGGTGAAAAGGCAACGTCTGTTACAACTCCATTATGTCCGATTAACTCTTGAATTAGCTCTAGTGTTTCTATGTCCCATACTCGTACGACTCGGTCGTAATGTCCACTAACCAATCGTTTAGAATCAGAAGAAAATGCCAATGCCCGAATGGAGCGTCGTCGAAATAATACCCCTTCTAATTCTCGGTAAGTCGCTGTTTCTTGACGAATTTTGGAAGTTAAAAACAATTCTTTGTCTTTCTCTAATAAATACTGAGTTTTACTTCTGTAATTATTTTCATCAGCAGCCCAGTATACAATCTTTCTATTTAGGTGAGCTGTAAGAACTCCGCTGCCATCCGGACTGATTTCAACACCAACAATAGCATTATTCTTGCTATCGATTAGTTTTGGATCGTCGTTTCCGTTCAGAATCAAGAAGTTACCGGACCAATATCCGCCGACAATTGAAATTTGATCATTATTTTGTCGGATAGCATCTAGGTTTAAGAGGGGTTCTTTGCCTTTATAAAGTTTTCTAATCGGCTTTTTCTTGTCTATTGTCCACAACCACACACTACCGTCACTTGCTGCTCTGACAAACTGTTTATTTCCCACAAAACATAGGCCGCCAGAAATTAGGCCATCGTCTTCAAATGGACTATATAGTCGCTTTTGTTGGACATCTAACAAACGGATTTCTGAACTAGCATAGGTAGCGAGCAAAGCATATTTACCGTCATCGGAAATACTTATGTGGGAGGGTAAAAAAGGAAGTCTAGTCTTGAAAAGAAGTTCTTTATTTGAAGTTTTATTGGCGGATTTAGGCAAATGTCTAAATATTCCAAATATTCCATCATAGGTTAATAGGATATAATGATCTTTACTTTGATTTGTTACGATTTGTCGAATAGGAACGCTAAAGATCCAGTCTAAATCTTCAGAAATCTCTTTAGCTGAAGCAATGTCAAATTCCTGAACCCCGTAGTCTCCGTTGGAAACCAGGCAGGAACCACCCTTGAGTCCTTGTGCTGCACGTATAGTCAATACAGTCTTAGGATTATTGAATCCACTGGGTAGAAATGTATTGAGTGGGTATTCTCTCTGTAAGCCAAATTTAAATAATATGTCTTCTCCACTGGATGCCAAAAAGCCTTTGCCGGAGGACAGAAAATCCATACAAACAGTGCGGTCGCGGTCTATTTTCTGTAATTGTTTTTTAAATCGGCTGTTGACAATTTTACGGTATTTGAAGGTACCTAATTTTTTTCCATCACGGATATATCTTTTTTCCAACTGTCCGTTCAGACGTCCATTGACAAAGCAAGAACCATCCGTTGCGAATCCTACTACGGAGGAATTGTCAGACATATAGTCGATTTTATTACAATTTGAACTATAAGAAGGAGGATCAGTGGCTATTTCCATTTTTTTTTGGATAGGTAGTGGTTTTATAGCTACTGTTTGAATGAGTATAAAAAATGGGAATAGTAAGAGTGACAGTGTATTTGTATTTTTCATACATTAAGGGGCTAAATGGAGTATTATGTAAAATATTTCGATCCTAATTCGATACTTAAATGAGCATCTTTTCTTTCTGAATAAGAATCTATAAATGTAAGTAATGTGCGGTGCTTATCCAAAATTCCATGTTCATTCTAATAAATAATTTTATATGAAGTAGGAACTTTAATATCAATAATTCGTGCACTTTCCAAGTACTAGAGACCTAATTCTAATATACCTAGCAAAACACAGATTTTTATGTAGACACATTTTGGTATCCATAATGTTTAGGCTATATTTACCACCAATTATCTTGAGAAAACTTACCGGTAGATAGAGTGATCATCATTTGATAATTAATCTATTCATCTATATTACAATTAATACTTGTTCTTTATTGCAATTCTTGTTCTAATAAAACATGAACGCAATCTCTATGACTGTTCTCAATAGATCGTAATGTTGTATTAGTTAGGCTTCAAAAATTTGTACATCACTCAATAAAAAAAAATGCAGATAGAATCTAAAAATGGGATAAAAAAGTTTCGGTGTTATGGACGCAATAGATTATATAATGCGACTCCAGAAGAAGAAGTAAGACAAGAACTATTAAAAAAATTAATTGATGAGAATAAAGTTCCTGCGAAGATGCTTTCTGTCGAAAAAAAGATTTCAAAATATGATGATGCGAAAACCAATGGCAGAGCTGACATAATTATTGATTACTATGACGAAAAAGACGACATCCTCAAACCGCTAGTAATAATTGAATGTAAAAGGCCAAATCAACCATTGTCATATAGTGTGATGGATCAGTTAAAGGGATATAATGATTATCTAGAAGTATCCATTTTAGGAATGGCGAATGGGAGAAAAACGCTTTGGTATTTAATTGATAAAGATGGTGGTGAACCCAAAGAGGTTAAAAAATTGCCGTCTTATCAAGAAGTCATAAAAATATTGGGTTTTGAGTACGTTGAAAAAACTGAATATGAGATTAAAGAGGAAAGTTATTTTAAAGGAACTCCAGAATTGATGAAACCTTTTGTCGCTAATTTTTATAATCTGCTAAACAATGAAACTGATACGTTTCCTTTGTTAGAAGGAAAAGGTTACCAATGTTTAAAAGACGATAAACTAAGCGAAGAAAAAAACAGTAATTCTAGCGGTGGAAGTTGGTCTGGATCATATCGATTTGTTCTTATGAATACGGGCAGAACAGATAATGTAAGAATGAGTTTTTGTCTCTTTCCGGGAGGATTTCCTTATCTAGCTTGTGCGTTTGATGGATATACAAAAAATCATAACTCCTTACAACTAGATCTGAGGGAGTGGTTACAAATATCCAAAGATAAAGCAGAAATTTGGCATAATGGTAGAATAACTGTGGGCAGTCTTGGTCCTGCAAAAAATGCAGATGTGATAGCGTTTGTTGAGAAAACATATCCAGAGCTCATTGTAAACGAAAAAATTTTTCTTGGAGAATTAGATAACTCAAAAGCATTTTCATTTAATAATGAAGATATTAAGCTGTTTTTCTCGAATCTGATAAAATATATACTTTGTCGGGAACAATTCAGAGTTGAGTTTAAGAGGAAAAAGGAGCTGCTTAAGTAATTGTAAAATATGTATACTAAGAGTTACGAGTTATTTGTAATATCATGAGAAGAGCAATTTGTAGCTCTTGAAATTAGACTAGGCATAATAACAAAAAGTAAATGAATCGAAAAATAGTAAAATCATATATCGAGGAATACAAGCGTGAATTTGATAGAGTTCATAAACAAGAGATTTATAAGTGGAAGGCGGTTAAGCATTTTAGGGATAATTTTGATATTGACTCAATCGACTTTTTGGAAAATCTTACTGAATCTTTAAAGAAAGCTGGAAACTTACTTGACTCTGGTAAATATTTTCCTAAAGGAATGTTACTTGAAAATACCGAAGTGAGTCCAGAAAAGTTGCGAGGTATGTTCAAGTCCTTGTACAATGAAGAGGTAGGTTTTTTAGAAAGGGTAGAGCGTTTTCGGGCAGAATTCAAAGCGCTGAATCAAGAAAATTCTCCAGAGAAAAGTGACTACCAGGACCATCGAGCTTTAATGGTTTACTTAGGTCTTCATTATCCCGAAAGATATTTTTTCTACAAGTATCGAATGTTTAAAGATTTTTCAAGTAAAGTAAACCATATTTATAAACCAGTAGCTGGTAGAACCGAAAATATTAGCCAGTTTCACAATCTTTGCGAATTGGTAAGATACGAAATAAGTAACGATCAGGAATTGTTAAAGTTGCATGACAATAGACTTGATGCGAATTGTTACAGAGACAAAAATTTCAATATACTAACGCAAGATTTTATATATGCAGTCGTAAGACATCTGGATAAATCATTCAGGGAGAATTTATCAACTCTTGAAGTTAAATCACTAGAAGAGATTAGCTCAACCGATTTACAAACAAGAAATGGAACGATAAATTTTACGCCAAGGATCATTAATCATATTCAAAATAATATAGAGAATAAGCGAATCGGGGATCTGGGCGAGATATGGGTTTTACAAATGGAACGGAAGTTTCTAGAAGAGAACGGAAAACGCAAGTTGGCTGCAGAAGTAAAACACGTTGCTAAAGATAAGGGCGATGGCCTGGGGTACGATATCTTGTCATTTGACCTTAATGGGGAGGAAAAGTTCATAGAAGTTAAAACAACAAAAGGAAGAAAAAATACTACCTTCTTCGTAACAAGAAACGAACTAGAGAAAAGTAAAATAGAAAAAAACAACTACTTCCTTTATCGAGTTTATGAATTTGATGAAGATAAGGAAACCGCCAAATTGATGAAAATCAAAGGGGAATTAACCGGCATTTGTGAATTGCCGGTTAATTATAAAGTGAGTTTGAAAGGATGATTAGAAGTTATGGAAAATTAAATATCTGATTATTTAATTTCCTTTAAGTCTATTTGAAGAATTTTTTCGATTTCCTCAAGTAAAATTTTTCTACGAGCATTTATAGTTTCAAAATCCCACTTTTCAAATTTCTTTTGGTTAAAGTCATCAAAAATATTTTGAGTAATTCTGAAGGAAGTAATTTTATTTTCATCATTTCCATGCTTTCCTTTTCCCTGGTAGATGGATACTTTATTCTCAAAAGAATCATTGCTAGCTTCGATATTTTTCTTTCCACTTAATAGTGTAAGGTTTCCTAAAGTATGCACCAGCTCTTTTCCATCTCGTTCATCTTCTATAATATGTTTCCAGCCGTAAACTTCATCATAACTTTGTGGCAGTACATGCTCGACGTGAATCCTTCTATCGCCTAGCCAGATGAATTCCGGGTTGTCAATTTGATTATATTCCATCATGATAAGAAGTGGTTTACACCAAGGCTCTGCGTAAATATCTCCAGCTAAAGCACCATTTACTCTTTCCTGAACTTTATTTTCAGATAGCGATTTTTCCAGTTCTTGCTTTATTTCGTTTATCAGCTTTTTTTCTTTCAGCCATTTAATCATATTAAATGAGGTTTGCTTAATTCTTGAAAGCGTGAAGCCGGCTATCCAGAAAAGATAAAAATATCTTCTCATCGTCAATTTTAATTCTTTGATATCCGGATAACCTGAATGCAGAGCTGTAGTAACAATAGTCTTCCAGTAAATTGTCCATCTTAAATAGAAAAAGGAATAATCGATCGGATCTTCTGTATCAAATACATTTTCTTTATAGGCGGTTATAAATGCTTTTAAATCGGATATTACATCTAATGGATCTTCGTTCTCGAATTGATTTTCCAGCTCGTCATACAGCGATTTTTTTGGATTAGCCGCTAGCAGGTAATATTCGTACATTACAAATAAGTCATTCATACTATCCTCAACGTGTAGCGCAATTTTTTCACATGCAATCCAGTCTTGCAGAAATTGTTTTTCTTTTATGTCAATAACTTCATCGTCATACTTGGAATGAAGTTTACCAATTAAGTAACTTTTAATCAAGTCTGAATTTGTCAGGTCTAATCCTCTGGCATTCAGTACTTGAAATAGTTTAATGGCAAATCCTACATTCGTGCAATCGATTCGGATAATCTTGATTTGATTAAAAATATAGTTAAGTAATGCCCCACATTCTTTTTCCCCTAATTCTTCTAAACGACGTCTAAATTCAACGGAGGTATTGATAAATTTATATCCTGGTGCTTCGTCTTTTTTTAAATCTTTTTTGTATGGTTTCCTGAGCTCTAGTGTATTTCCTTTGATAATATGTTTTTCAAAATCTGAACTGTGATTAGAATGAGTAGCCAATCGTAAACGGCCAAACTTACCGCTAACCATAATGGCATTTCTGATTTGCTCTATACCAATAGCAAAGGGATCTTCTTCACACTGAGCCTCATTTATTTCAGGATATAAGTCCCGAATGGTGGCTATTAAAATAATCAAGGTAGTTAAACGCTGCTGACCATCTACTACATCTAAATACTTCCCGCCATTACTAGAGGCGGCAGTAATAATAGATCCCAGAAAATAGTTTGGTTCCTCGTTATGATAACTTTCTAAAATATCAGACCACAATTTATCTATCTCGTCATCTCCCCATTTGTAAGGGCGTTGATATACAGGAATCTGATATAATGCATCTGAGTCTGTAAGTAGCTTGTTAATAGTTAAGCTATTTGGCTTGAAACTTTCTTTCATGTTTTGTTTATTATTATTTTATAGTAGTATCTTCAAATCTATTTTACCAATCTAAGCCCCCAACATCCGCTTCAACGTATCCTGCATCGCCACCTTAAACCCATCATCCTTCGACAGCAACCGATAAAGATCCAGTTCACTTCTTCGTTGCTGACTCATTACCTCATCAAAGATTTTTTTGAAAGCAATGTCTCTGTTTTGGGCATCCTGGTTCTTGGCGTATTTTTCCTCAAAATCTGGATGCTCTTTCATCTTTTGGGCAAGGCTCACAAATTTTACCCGTTGCTCTTCGGGAGTGGCTTCCCAGCCCTGGTACCAGCGTTCGTTGAAACTTCGGACGATCAGGTCGAGGGGATCTTCTTCCGATTCACTGTTGTGGGCGCTTCGTGGATTGGGGTTTTGTGGATCGAGTTCCGTTTCGGAGGCGTCCAGGCCGATGGCTACGTTTAATTTTACGCGTTCCAGGCCGTAGGAGGAGAGGTCGACTGAGTTGAGGAGTTCGTCAATGGAGTCGATGGTGGGGTCGACAATGATCATCTTGGGAATGAGGAATTTTAAAAACCAGAATAGTTTTTCCCAGGCTACTATTTCGTAAGGCATCAGCGAGGCCATCTGTCCGTATATTTTTACAAACTGCTTGGCTTTTATTTTATAGTCTGCTTTTTGGGTGTCTTCTAAATCCAGTCCGTTATTAAAACGTTCCGCTGCGATGTCAATGATCGGACTTAATTCCTGAGCGTCTACTCCGGTGAAATATTTTTGTACAAAATCTTCGATTTCGCTCCATTCGTAAATACCTGTATCGTCCAGCACGCCTTTTATCTCGTGGAGTACGTTGATATCGGTGGCGCTATTTAGGGAGGTAGCGGTGTAGAATGGATCAAAGGATCTTTTGATGTCTTCGGTATTATTGTAAAAGTCGAGGACAAATAAATCTTCGGTTCTTTTGCCCAGTTTATTGGCCGACCGATTTAGTCTTGATAGTGCCTGCACGGCCATCACTCCTTGTAGCCTTTTATCGACGTACATGGCGGTCAATTTTGGCTGGTCAAAACCCGTCAGATATTTATTGGCTACGACCAACATCCGGTATTCGTCTTTATCAAAAAAACGGGCAATCTTGTCGCTGATATAATCGGGGTCGCTCGATTTTCCGGTATTCAGACTGGCGGGGAAAACGTTCATTGTGGTTTCCTGATACTCGATCCCTTTTACTTTTTTAGTACCGGAAAAGGCAATGGCAATCTTGAATGGATTTCCTTTTTGATCAAGTAATTTATTCAGGGCTTGATAATATTTGATGGCGGATTCAATACTTTGGGTAGCAACCATCGCTTTTGCTTTTCCTTTTAGGCGCTTTTTATTGACGATATTCGTCAGGAAATGGTCCAGGATGATTTCGGCTTTGACGGCAATGGTACTTTGATTTTTTTCGACAAAAGCTCTTAATTTTTTTTGTGCTTTTACGGTATCGAATAAAGGATTTTCGGCGATAGATTTCTCTATTTCGTAGTAACTTCTGATCGTGGTATAATTAGCCAGTACATCTAAAATAAAGCCTTCTTCAATGGCTTGCTTCATCGAGTATAAATGGAAAGGCTGGAATTTACCATCTGATTGTCGGGTACCAAATCGCTCAAGCGTATTATTTTTGGGGGTAGCAGTAAAAGCAAAATAAGAGGCATTGTTTCGCATCTTGCTGGACTTCATAGCGGACAAGATAAGGTCCTGGGCGTTTCCTTCTGCGTCTTCCTCAACGACCGTATTTCCCATCGCTTTGTTCATCTTTCCGGCGGTCAATCCACTTTGGCTACTGTGTGCTTCGTCAATTACCACGGCGAAGCGTTTGTTACTTAGATCGGCAATTCCATCGACGATAAAAGGGAATTTTTGGATGGTGGTAATGATAATTCTTTTACTGGATTCAAGACTTTCTTTTAATTCTTTGGAATAGTAGGCCGGGGCGACAATGTTTTTTACTTCGGAAAACTCCTTGATATTTTGTCGAATTTGTTTGTCGAGTAATCGTCTATCGGTCACGACGATGACCGAATCAAACAAGGGTTTTGAGATTCCTTTTCCGCCGGGAGTGGTTTCCGTTTCGGGATAGGTTTCTATTAACTGGTAAGATAACCAGGTAATGGAATTGGACTTACCCGAACCCGCGGAGTGCTGAATCAAATACATTTGTCCGACGCCTTTTTTGGTGCAATCGGTGATTAGTTTTCTGACGACATCTAGCTGGTGATAGCGAGGAAAGAACAGGGTCTTTTTCTTTAGCGGGTCGGTCGCTTTTCCATCAAAACGGACAAAGTGCTGAATGATATTGGCGATGCTGCGGCGATCAAAAACTTCTTGCCACAAATAGGTAGTCTTATGTCCGTCGGGATTGGGCGGATTGCCTTTACCAAAATTATTACCCAGATTAAAGGGTAAAAAGAAAGTGTCTTTGCCATTTAGTTTGGTGGTCATATAGACCTCGTCGGTATCTACGGCCAGATGAACCAGACAGCGACCAAAATTCAATAAGGGTTGTTTGGTATCTCTTTTATATCGGTACTGGTTTTGTCCATGCACTCTGGCATTTTGTCCGGTCCAGTGGTTTTTTAATTCCATGGTAGCGAAGGGGAGTCCGTTGACAAAAAACACCATATCTATTTCCTCCATCTTGTTATCTTCGGAGTAGTGGAGCTGACGGGTCACGCTAAAACAGTTGTTGTCAAAGTTTTTGCTGACACTCTCACTACTGCTCGCCAGGGGTAGGGGATACAACAAGGTAAAATGAGCATCATCAACATCGAGTCCTTTTCGGAAGATACGGAGTACGCCGTGTTTTTTGATCATCCGGTCCAGCCGTTCGAGGATCTTTAGTTTCCAGTCGCTCTGCCGTTTTATTTTGTCCAGTTCTTCGGCCTGGGTGTGTTCCAGAAAATCCCAAAACCAGTATTCGTCGATGGCCCGTTGTGCATTAAAGTCATTGGGGGAACCGATATAGTAGCCGTTGCCTCCGCGGTACAATGCCCGACGATCTGCGACGCTGGGGGAGAGTCCCTGCTCTTTTAGCTCTTCCAGACTGGTGCCCGTCAGGTACTTTTCGATGGCGGATTCGAGGGCTTGTTCGTTTGTTTTGCTGGGCATGGATGTTATTTATAATTTATCAAAATTTCTTTCATCTTTTCGCCTTCCTCTTTTATCTCCTTTTCTGTCCAGAAAGGTGAATTCATCATCTCCTTAAGTTTCAAACTGTCTATCATATTTGCTTTTGTATAATAGTCTTTTTTTGCAGCAGGCATATGGTTGCTAAGTCTCGAATTTTTACTTCGACTTATCAGGCAGAGGTTACCAAATAAATCGAAAATTTCAGAATTTATTGTTTGTTCTTTAGCAATTGGATTTTGGGGATAATAATGTTCTATGGAACTTCTAAAAGTAAATTCGAAATTATTATAGCCCGAGACTTTTTTCTCCCAAAGAATAAAATCTAAATAGTTAAAAATAAAGTTCTCTACTGCGGTTCCTTTATTTAATTTTTCTAAATCAATTTTCTTCTCTATGCCTTGATTTTGAGAAGAGCACTCATTCTCGTATATCATGGTGAAATAATCAATTTCTTCCTCTGTCTTAGCCAAATATCTATCGAATAAAAATGACTTTGCCAATCCCTTCAAAAAAATGTAATATTCCTTTTCTGACAGTTTTGGATTGTCCCATAAAAAATTCAAACACGCATTTAGCCAATGTTTGTAAACTAAAGTTGGTGCAGAAACATGAAACATAGATAATAACATCAGTATAGGCTTATTGAAATTTTCAATACCTTCTTTTTTATCAAAAGTATTATTATAGCCAATGCTATCTTTAGCAAACCTTACCATCTTTTTAAGACTCCACTGATCTTTTGCAGAAGAGAATTCTCTTTTGATTATATATTTATCAAATAAAAATTTACAATACAAAAGATTATAACCGAAATCCTTTACAAAATCTTTTTTCTCGTCATTAGATTTTCTGCCCGCCAATTGTTTTTCAAAAAGTTCAATGAGTCGTTTGTCATCCAGGCTGATATCCTCTGCCTCTTGAGTTCTTAATACATGTAATAAGAAATTTGAAAAATTAATTACAGAGCTAAATCTTTCAGGAGCATTCTCTTTTTCTTCGACATTACTATTAAACGAACCCGTAAATTGTGTAATTGCTTCTAGACTCATTTCGTTTGATAGTGTATTTTCTTCCTTTTTTCTATCTTCGTAAATGATGCCTTTTATTTTGTTTAATATTTCTCCAGAAGAAATATCTAAGTCTATTCCAAAGAAATCATTCAATTCTTCACCGAAAAAACTATGGCGCTGTTTAACATTAAATCCATATTGAACATATCGCTCCATATCAGAACAAGCTTCCCAAATCAAATTAAAAGTATAAGATAATTCTTTATCCTCATTAATAACATTGAGCATTCTTGCTTTTATAATTTCATGCTTTTCGAGTTGTTCGCCTCGGTTATTTATAATTTCAAAGTAATGATTGAGATCGGTATCTTCTGGAACTGAAACTCGTACTATTTGAACATAGTCAGTCAAAAAGGAATAAAATTTATTTAGCTTTTCGTTAGTATTTAATATTCTTTTTAAAAATTTTTCTGCGTCTTTGTAAGCTTGCTGAATTCTCGTGTTATATTCCTTTGATGAGAGATAATTCAAATCTTTTGAGTTGCTGCAAATCACTCCTAGAGTATTGGTAGATTTTTTTCGTACATCAAATTCCAAATTCAAATGGTAATTTATTTTATTCTTTAATTGATCTGAAAAAGCTCTATGAAGAGCACTTAGGATGATATTTAGAGTGGTCAGTCTTTGTTGCCCATCTATCGTTTCGTAAACAGTCTCAGAATTTTGAATTCGTTCATAAACGACCAAAGTACCTATGTAATAATTAACGTCAGGTTTCTCTATTGAAAAGTCATAAATGTCTTGTATTAATTGATTGATTTGTGATTCACCCCAAGCGTAGTTACGTTGATAAATAGGGATGACATATTTTCCTGATTGAAAAATTTGATTTATGTTGAATGTTGGTATTTCTTTATTCATTATAATATTTAAGTTGGATAAATAATCCAATTATCTTCTCTACCTTGGATCGACTCCCTTTTAATTCTGTTGATTTCAATAATGGAATTTCAATGTTAAATGCTTCACTAGGTTTGATAGCTTCTTTTATTTTCTTAAAAACAAAAGGACTTTTCAGCGCATGTTTATCCGTAGAAGCCAACTGAACACTATGTTGTCGCAATCGTAAACTATACGCCCAAATAAAATATACTTCAATCGCTCTATCTATATCTACAGATCCAAATTTATCCCAATAATAAAGGATACAACAGTCAAATAAATTCCGAACATATCCATCTCCTCTTCTCTTTTTACCCGGATAGTCATCGAGTACCTCCATAATTTTTTTAGAATTTTCGGAATGTAATTCCAGCTTTTTAATTTTATCCATAATTGAAACATAATGCTCTATCATTTCAAAAAAACGCTTTCCATTGATAATAATTTGATCTATTTGGAATGGAAAATCCATCGTGTTATTATCTATGTTTCGGTGATATTCTTTGTTGTATGCATCTATATAAAAATGTCCGATTCTTGATAAGTTAGCAAAAGGATATGGTTCTTCGATGGATGGACTTACGCCTTTAAAAATTCCCACCTCTCTTTTAGTAAATTTTCTGGCAGAATACCCTCTTGACCAATTCCTAATTCGATATAAATATCTGGAAAAGATAATTTTCAATTCCTGGATGTCTTGATTTTCCCAATTATTAACGGTTTGAAATTTTTCTGATTCTGTCGTACTATCCGCCAGTTCTCTTAAATGAAATGCCTTCAATAAATCATGAGGCTCCAAGTCTTTCCCTCTTGCGTTTTGTGAATCAAAAAACTGAAAAGCTTCTGATATATTCGTTAACTCTACTTGAACCAATTCACATTTGTTATAAAAAAACTGAACTATCTCGGCATCGAATTCTACTAACCTTCGACTGATTGCCCTGTAGTTTTCTCTGATATTGTGTTTAGAAATAGGATTGCTAAATTGTAGTTTGCTAAATAAATCAGTCGTACGCTTTTTTATATTTGACTTCCGGTAGGCTATTTGAAAGGGATTCTTTTTCATTAAGAACCGCTAATGCAATTAACAATAAAGTAATCGTTCGTTGTTGCCCATCCACAATGTGTAATTCACCTTCTTCTTTTTCTCTATAAAAAACAATCGTTCCGAGACGGTAGGCTGACTTGTTTTTATGATGAATAATATCATTCAGTAATTTATTTACATTAGTAGTTGTCCATTTATATGGGCGTTGATATTCAGGTATCTTAAGCGTTGTTTTTTGAAACAATTCTTGTACCTTGATTATACGAGGATGTAATATAGGTTTCGTCATTCTAACACACTTTTATCTTACCCGTCACCGCACTATTGATTAAGGTCGATTTATACTCTTTTAGCTTTTCGATTTCTTTTTCTTTGAATGAAATAGCTTTTTTGATTTTCATATCTATGGATTTGAGATGTTGCATGATTTCCTTTTGTTCTTGTATTGGAGGGCAAAATATTTTAATATTCCCAAAATTCTGACTGTACAGCCTTAGGAATCCTGATTCTCCAGTTCCCATTCCTTTGGAATTTAATCGAAAGATGGTACACATCAACGGAGTCTTAAAAACCTCTAAATAAAATTGAGGATAGATTTTGGAAGAAATCTCAAAAGTTGCATAATCAGGACTTACTAGACCTTTACTATTTGCGATCGCAAATAAACCTACTGCTGCTCTCATACGATTCATTACCATATGTCCTCTGTCTACAATTTTATATCCGGTCAACTGCTGTTCTGTTATCTCAACATTTGAAACTTTATTGTGAGGAATTAAGCCAATATTCATTCGAAGGGAAAACAATTCTTCTTCTCCTGTCTCTGTTTTATTGTTAAACTCGAAAAACAAGTATTTCAACCTCTTAATCTCCCAATGCTCTGGTACCTCCCCAATCCATTCGACCCCACTGTGTTTCATCTTCACCTTCGCATTTAATCCACGAGTTACCACCCGATGTATTAATACTTGTCTGCGCTCTTTCAGTCGTCTGATTTGTTTCTGTTTGATGCTAATGGCTTTGTCTATTAACATGGTTTTATTATCGAGGAAGCGGGCTATTACGGTTTGTTCATCTAATGATGGAAATACTATGTAAAAATTGTTTATTGCTGAAATGGCAACACCTCCAATCATACCTGATAATGATAATTTGAATTGTGTTTGAAATAGGTTTCCTTTTAGAGTGTAATAAATAAATTTTGGATTAGTAGACCTATTAGTAGATATGCAAGCTAGTTTATTAACAAAACAAACGTTTTCCTTAGTAAATGCAATTTTTCTTCCTGCGCTTCCTCCTTCGATACAAATTAATGAACAATTTATTTTTGCAATTTTATATTTTTCCTCTGTTAGGGGTATACTTAAACCACTTGAATATTGGATGGTCGAAGTTTCTAAATCTATATTTTTTGAAGAAATATATGGTAGATGATCTTTATGATAAAAAGAAAATTTTGTCTTTTTACTTTCATTCAAACTATCACCATTATAGATTGATGCAATATATTTAAGTTTTATTAACTCCCAGTTTTTTGGAATATTACCTAACCAATCTATACCAGATTTTTTAACCCTAGAATACTTTTCCATTTTAATATCTTTCATTACTTCCATTATACTAAGTTTAAAATTTCACGAATTAATCCTTCACCTTCCTCTTCTAGCTGTAAAATATCGGAACTTACTGCTTCAATATTTCGCAAAGGTTTATGTCGATAGAAGTATTTATTAAAACTAATTTCATAACCAGTCTTGGTGGAGTCTAGGTTAATCCATGCTTCAGCTACGTGGGGTTTTACTTCCCGTAAAAAGTAAGCGTAAATATTTTCTTTTAGTGGTATCTTTTCGGTATCTCGGAGGTCGCTTTCGGATTCGTAGTTGAGATACTCGCCTTTGTTTTTGGTCGCAAAATATCCGTAATCGGCCAGTTGACTTTTTTTACAATCCAGATGTTCCAAAAGCGCCGCTAGTTTATCACCGCTTAATTTGACTTTGCCTTTGACAACTTTTTCGGCGGTGGCATCGTACCAGCTGATGGCATTCAGTATCGCTTTTTTCTCACTGGCGGAAGGTTTGATCTTTATTTTTTTAAATGCGGCGTCTACCAGCTTTTTAAACTCGTTAAAATCCGAATATTCGGATTCGCCGATGGCGGCGTGGAGTTGTTGGCTATAATCTACCAGTGCTTTATATTTCGCCCAGTATTTTTTATTCCCTAATTGAACTCGATGTTTAGAGCTTAGGTTTAATTCCTCACTTTCCGCCCATTTAAGGATATCTTCGATACAGTTATCCAGCTCCGTATACACCTTTTCGCCAAAAGTCTCAAAGCCATATTGCATGGGTTCCCGGGTAGCTTTATCGTACCGCAATTCTGCGATTCGATCCTGGGTAAACTGTGCCTTTAGGCGTTTTGGTCGTTCGATGGTTACTTTGTAATAGCCAAAGTCGGTATTGTCAAAAACCTTGGCGGCGATCCCTTCCTCCTGATTATCCGGATTAATTTTACGTTCTATCGCCTCCATCTTTTTATAAACCGAAACAATCTCCCGGATATGTTTGGGCGCGAACTCGCAGTTTTTATTCCCCAGATTCTTCCGTAATTTTTTAAATAATAAACCAGCATCAATCAGCTGTACCTTCCCATTTCGGCTGGCCGTTTTGGTATTCGACAATACCCAGATATACGTCGTAATTCCCGTGTTATAAAAAAGATTATTTGGCATCTGAACAATCGCCTCCAGCCAGTCGTTTTCGATCAAGTACCGTCGGATATTACTTTCGCCGCCACCCGCATCCCCCGAAAAGAGACTACTTCCGTTGTGAACCGATGCGATCCGGGAACCGTGTTTACTTTGTTGCGGAGACTTCATTTTATTCACCATCTCCATCAAAAACAAGAGCTGACCATCCGAAGAACGGGGCGTAGCATCTACCTCTTCCTCATTCCCAAAATAGTCGGTGAGTTTGATTCTAAAACGCGGATCAATCACATCCTTACCATCCTTGATATATTTCAGTTCACTCGACCAGGACTTTCCGTAAGGTGGATTAGACAACATAAAATCAAAACTGGTTCCCGCAAATTCGTCCGTGGAGAGGGTAGAGCCCACTCTGATATTTTCGGGATCATTCCCTTTGATCATCATATCCGATTTACAGATCGCGTACGTTTCGTCGTTGATTTCCTTACCGTAGAGATAGACATCACCCGTGGCTTTGATGGTCCCTTTTTCGTCCTTGACAAAATTTTGGGATTCCGTCAACATACCACCACTACCACAAGCCGGATCGTAAATCGTCATTACGGGCGGTAATTTTTTGGCGACCGGCTCGAAGATGATATGCGTCATCAGTTCGATTACCTCCCGGGGCGTAAAGTGTTCCCCCGCCTCTTCGTTATTTTCCTCATTAAATTTCCGGATCAATTCCTCAAATACGTAGCCCATTCCCAGGTTGGTCAACGGCGGCAATTTTCGGCCATCCGGATCTTCCTTTTCAAAAGGCGTCAAGTTGATGTGCGGCGAAGTAAAATTTTCCAGGACATTCAGCAACACATCCTTGGTGGCCATGTGTCGAATCTGAGACTTGAGTTTAAATTTATCAATGATCTCTTTGACATTATGACTAAAGCCATTCAGATAATCATCAAAATTCGCCTGCAGGATTTGCTGGTTATTCGTCGCTGTTTCTTTGAGTTGTAACAACGTCCATTTACTCGTATTGTAAAACACGTAGCCGGACGCCTCCCGCATCCCGTTTTCATCCCATTCGGTAAATTTGGCTTCTTCTTTTTGGAAGACCACCTCCGCCATGACCTTCTCTTTGGTCGCTTCTAGTAGAGCATCCAGTCGCCGGAGTACGACCATCGGTAGAATGACATCCCGGTACTTCCCCCGCACGTATACATCGCGCAGGCAGTCATCGGCGATTGACCAGATAAAGGAGACTAGTTTATTGTGTGCAGCTTGATTCATTATTTTTGTTCAATTTTAGATAGTTTTTCATAATAGGTGTGAGTGTCAAAGGTACTTAATAAAGTTTAGTGTTAGAATAGGATTTAAAATAGTTTTTTTGGTTGCTTGAATTTTTTTAAGCGGGCATTGTTGTGGCCCCAATTAGGTGTACTAATTGGTGAATTATGATTCTTTCAGTAAATCGTAAATTGCTGGTTGTTAGGCAGTTAGCACAATGAATGAAAGTCCCTTCTGAATGACTTTGTAACTTGATAACATGGATACTGGAAGTATCTTTTTTAGTTTCTCTGGTATGGGTGTAAGTTAACAAAAGTCCTAGATATAACAAAATGGGAGTGGGGGAATGTATTGCTATTTTACCACCCGAAATTGAGTTATACTACTTTCACCTGTTTCACCCTTGTTTTCTGATCTCCGGTTCGATTATCAACGTAACTTTCTACCTCTGCCATGATTTGCATTCCGTTTTGCAGAGAAAATTCATTAACGAACCGTGGATGAATGTATACATTCTCGCCAGGGGTATCAGGTTTGAAAAATGCGAATCCTTTCTGATCATGTAGATTTATGACTGAACCAAGGATTGATTCTCCATTTTGTATTTCAGGACATTCCCAATTTTCAGTGGTAGGATTTGAGTCGACATACATTTTAAACCAAACCAATACATCAAGAAGCTGGTATAAGACACTCTTAATTAGAAATGGAGTCTTAATCTCTTTTACATGACGGTCAATCTCAGTACGATGTGATCCAGGTTGCGTAACGGATAAAATATTTCTGAGATAGTTCCCTATCTGCTTTGGCAGGTGCGTTTCAGGGAGGTGCTTAAATTTATTGTATCTACTATCATCATGTTTTTTGCCAGATAAAAAAATACTACTCGGATTTAACGCTATTGGATTTACAAAAACATCAGGAAGTAATTTATGAGTATTAAAAGCGGAAAACAAATCTTCTAATACTTTTCTAATAGTATTAAAATGATCTTCTACATATATACCATCCTTGATTTTCAATAATGTGAGGATATCTTGTCCTGCGTGTTCACCAATATATCTTGCGGTACAAACATCAAAAACACGTTGGTAAGAATGTCTCAATTGGGTATCTTCTTGTCCAACTGCAGCTTCTTTAATATCCGTAAAAAGACGATCTATTTCGTCATCACTACCTTTTTTATACACGTTTTCAAAGGCATTGTTAAAAGTTTCATCCTCATATTTCTTTGCCTGGCCTGTAAGCACAAATATTTTAAATTTTTTGGGCAGTTGAAGAATTTGATCTTTTGCTCTATGTAAATGTTTGGTGTCTTCCGTACCCTCTACATCATCCTCGTTTTCAAAAATCTTGGCATCAAGGAGTACGCCATCATAAAAAGGATAGTTACGCTTTAATTCGCTCAATCCTCCGTTGAGAGATTTGAAGCCTATTAGGTTTATTCCATTTCTTTTGGCTCTTCCTTTTGTGCCACCAAAGGTTTGATGTTCATCATCAATCCAGAGAATATTATGAGTTAAATTGTTCATAATACATTAAGTTTTATTGGAAATTGAAATTTGAATTTGACCGGATAAATAGGATCTTCGTTTAGTGCTAGTTCCCAGTCGGGGTTACCAAATGCTACGGCAATCCGATTAATATCGTATCCTCCCAATCCAGAGCCAGAGGTTCTATCAGCGGTAGAATATTTTGTTATAAATTTTTCTTTGTCAGAATTATCTGGAAAAGGTTTACCATTATTTTTTACTTCTAAAGTTAGAAACCCATCAATTTCTTCTAACTCAAACACAACTTTATATCCTTTTGCCTTATTATCAAATCCATGTTTCTGGGCATTTGTCAGAAGATTATCAATCAGCATTTTTAGAAATGTCATATTGCCACTGATTCCTCTATTATCCAAGTTCTCACAGCGATTCTCGCTTTGAAATTTAATTTATACGATAAAAAAATATTTGGCAACAGAATTCAAAAATTACTACATTTCGTCTAAAAAGTTAGATGATAGACAAAATAATACAGTTGGTAAGGT
>Ga0114957_1000750_pt1 | contig 39918 bp, 28 predicted proteins | sample BantaG_FD_87175 | JGI IMG/M metagenome (GOLD analysis project Ga0114957, IMG submission 87175) | Marine algal microbial communities from Bantry Bay, Ireland - BantryBay_4 metaG | ecosystem: Host-associated > Algae > Red algae > Unclassified | place: Bantry Bay, Ireland | collected 2014-11-21
ACGATGATGAACTTCGGTGGAAAAGAACAGGTGGTCATCCTAACGACTGGGGGCGGATTGCACAGCTACGACCCGATGACTGGCGAAGAACTGTGGTCCTCTGATGCTTACGAAAACCGGATTCCCATCCCGGCGCCGATGCAGATCGATGAAGACCGTATCTTCACCACGGGCGGCTATGATGACGGCTCGAAGATGCTTTCGGTCAAGAAGAAGGGGAGTTCTTTCAAGGTAGAAACCCTTTGGGAAACGAACAAAGGGAGTCAGGTTCACCCAGCCCACCTGATCGATGGACACCTCTATTTCTTGGCGAATGAAAACAGCAACCATAAGGCCAAGGCGCAGCGGAGAAAAGGCGGCCTGGTCTGCTATGATCTCGAGGGTAAGGAGCTATGGAGCACTGGAAATGACCCCTTCATGGGTCGGGGCAACTCGATCTATGCCGATGGCATGCTCATCATTCAGGATGGCGAGGATGGAATTTTGCGTCTCGTTGATCCTTCGCCGAAGGAGTTCAAGCTCCTTGCTGAGGCGAATGTCTTCGGAAGCGATACCAAGAGTAAGAAGGACCTGAAATACTGGAGTAATCTCGCTCTCTCGGACGGGCACCTTCTCATGCGCGGGCAGGATCGCCTGATCTGCGTGCAGCTTAAAAAGTAAGACTGGAGCGCGGGGTGCCTCGTTGATCAGCTGGCTTCCTCGATTTTCTCGAGGATGAAGGCTTTGGCCTCGGCGGCGTTTGTATCTTCCGGGTGCTCCTCGAGGACTTTTTCGAAGCACTTGAGTGCTTCTTGAAGCTCTCCGGTTTCGGCGAGGATCATGCCGCGCTCATAGGCTGCTAGGATGAGATTGGAGTCGAGCTCGGTGGCGGCGGTGAGGGCCTCAAGAGCCTCCGGCCGTTTTCCTAAAAGGCGCAGGATCCGGCCTTTGGTATATTGGGCAAAGGGGTCATCGGGCGCGAGTTCGACGGCTTTCGTGGCTGCCTCGATGGCGTCATTGGGATACTTTTCCTCCATGAGCGCGAGCGCGTAGCTGGTGTAAATCTCCGAGCGCGTTTGGTCGATCTCAAGCGCGTCTTCGTAGTGCGTGATGGCGGCACCCATTTTCCCCTGACCGGCGGCATCGGCAGCTTTCATGAGGAGTTCATCGATCTCGCTAAGGCCGAATTCCTTCACCTTGGCGAGGGCTTTTTCGCTTTTCTCGGTTTCCCCGAGGGCGTTAAGAATGACTGCGTAGAGCTGCCACGTCTGCGCATCATGCGGAGCCTCGGTGAGGGAGTTTTCTACGGATTTGAGCGCCGTGGGGAGGTCGCCCGCTTGCACCGCATCGACAGCGGCGTTGTAAAATTCGATATTAGGTTTCGCCATTTGGGGGGTAGGTCTGAATAGGCTGGCGGAATCTGGCGGACGCGGCAAGCGATTTGAAACTTAGGGGAGGGGGGTGATCTGGTAGCGGAAGAAAAGGAGATCGCCGTTATAAGGAACGCTCACCCGGCGGGTTTCGATGCTCCCGCTGTGCGACACCACGCTGCTCGATCTCGTGGTCCAAGAGGTGAGATCCGAGGAGGTCTGGGCCTCGTAGATGAGGTCGCTTTTAGAAGTATCCACTTGGTATTGGAAGACGGCGTCACCCGCAAGAAGCGCGAGCGGCGGAGAGTGGTAGAGATCGGGTTCGAGAGGGTCGAGGCTGAGGGCATACTCGAGAAGGTTGGCGTGGCCATCGCCGTCTGGGTCGCCGTGATCACCCCCGATTTCCGGGATGCTTTGCTCATCGAGCGAGAAGTGGAGATTACGCCACTGCTGATAGCCCGTGATGCCAGCGGGCTCCCAGAGGACGCGATCGAGCCAAGCAGTGTCAGCTCCATCTGAGGCGGAGGAGTCCTTCTGGTAGAGCCATTGTAGGGTGTGGTTACCCGCCGGGATCTGGAGGGTTATTCGGGTCCAAGGGACTTGGCCACTGAGCGAAAATTGCTCCGTTCCATCGAGGGTGAAGGTCAGCAAATCGTAGTCTAATTCTGAGTCGACCCGATAGGAGAAGGAAAAGGCGCCCGGCCCATCTAAGGCGACGCTAAGAATGGATTCCTCGAGATCGCGAGCGTTCCCGGCCTGCGCGGCATCATCACCGTCCTCGCTGGTGAGAATTTGGCCTCGCCAAGCCGGGCCATTCCCAAGCGGGCGCCACGGGAGCCCGGGGTAGTCGAGCGCCTCGCCCACCGTTCTGGAAAAGTCACCCGGGGTGAAAGTGAGCGCGTCTACCCAGCCCCGGTCTTCTCCGCCGTCATCGCTGCCATCTTTTTCATAACTCCAACTTACGGTATGCTGGCCGGGGGGCACCACCACGCCACCCTCACTCCAATCGCGAATCCCTGCGATGGCACTGCGGCGCTCGCCATCGAGCGAGACTGTTAGAAAATCATACCCTGCCTCGGAAGAGACTTTCCAAGAGAAGCGCACTAGCCCGGGTCCGTTGAAGACGCTTGAAAAGGTCGCCTTTTGCGAATCTCCGAGAGCTTCTGAGGTGACAGAGTCGCCCCCCGCCCCGGTCGTCGTGGTGAGGACCCAGCCGGCTTGGCCGCTTAGTTCGTAAATGAAGTCCGTGGTGTCGAGGCCGGTGGGTAAGGGTCCGGTGCCGGGCGCTAGAATCCGGAAGGTCAGCGGGCCGGAGTCGCTACCGTCTTGGTTCATCACCGTGAGCGTGACCGACGTCGTCGCGACGGTAGTGGGGGTCCCTGAGATCGACCCTGTGGCAGAGTCTAAGACGAGTCCATCGGGAAGCGAGCTGGCTTGATAAGAGGTGGGCGAGTTCGTCGCTTCGATTTGATATTGAAATGGTCTCCCGGCGATTCCATCCCGCGGGCCCGTTGTTATAAGAAAAGGAGGAGCTGGGATGCGCGGGCCGATCGTGATGGTGACCTCGCTAGAGCTCGACCCGATGGCATTGGTGGCGGTGAGTTCTACAAGAAAGGTGCCCTCTACCAGCGGCACGCCACTGATCCGCCCGTTTACCTCCTCGATGGTGAGTCCAGATGGGAGTCCGCTGGCACGGTAGCTTGAGGTGGCATTATTTGCTCGCACATTAAAGCTGAAGATCGCCTCGAGATTACCGCTCGCGGAGGTGGCACTCGTGAATTCCGGAGGATCGGTGATCGGGGCTGTTGGCGCGCCGAAGATCTCCAGCGTGGCGTTCTTCAAGATACCGCTTTGTCCTGTCACGCTGTCTCTCACTTCTAAGGTCCACAATCCTTGTGAGTTTTCGCCCCAGTTGTGGACCGTCATGAGCTTCCAGTTTGTAAAATTAGCCCCGGAAGGTGAATGGGGGACTGAGAGAAGACTTTCGGTGCCATTTGGTGAGGTGAGAGAAAGAGTGAGCTCGCCTCGATTCGGGTGCGTGATATTCGCCGTGATGGTGACGTGCTCCGCGCGTAAGGCTGCCTCTGCGGTGAGGTCAAAGGTCGTGCGGGCCCCGGTTGCGGAGTTATCGGGGATGGGCTGCTCTACCGAGCCGCTCGCCTTTGAAATGCTTTGCTGCTCCGGAAGATTGGTCCACCCGAGCGCGAGATTGATCGCGGCGTCGGCGTCGACGAGTCCCGCGCCATAGTCGTTACTAAAATCAAATCCCGCACTGTTTGTTTTCCAGCCCGGGTTGGACGCCTCCAGCTTCACTGCGGACTGGATGAGGATCTCCTGCACATCGCGCCAGCCCAGGTTCGGGTTCGCCTCCAAGATGAGGGCGCAAACTCCCGAGACGAGTGGAGTGGCAGATGAGGTGCCGTTGAATCTATCAGTATAGCTGCCATTATCGACAAGCGTGGTGGTCGTAATTGCTTGGCCACCGCCATCTGAGGGAGCGGAGATAAGCTTCGCTGATCCCGGCTCGGAGTAACCCGAGCGCTGCCCGGTATCGGTTACCGCGCCTACGGCGATGGTGTAAATCGAGGAGGCATAGCCATCAAAATTTACATTGTCATTCGAGCCACCATTTCCGGCAGCCCAGACGTGGATCGAGCCGAGTCCGCCGCGCCCGTTTTCGACAGAATTTTTAAAGGCAGCCTTCACCAAGGGGCCCGAGTCATCGAGCGTTCCCCGAGCGTCGAAGGGTCCCCAGCTGTTGCTCTTGACCTCGATGACATCGCCCCGCCAATTCATCGCCTCCGCTTCATCGGCATCGCTCACCCCCGCTGCGATCAGTCGTAGGCCCACTAAGCTTGCCCGCGGAGCCGCCCCGCTGACCCCGATGCCATTGTCGCCGCGCGCAGCAGCAACTCCCGCGCAGGCCGTTCCGTGATCATCGAAGGAGTTGTCCGGGGTGGGGTCGTCCGGCGTCGCGTCATTCCAATCGTGATCGATTGCGGTGTTTGCATTAGGCGCGAGATCAGGGTGGTCCACTTCGAGCCCATCATCGACAATCGCGATGGTGATCCCGGTGCCGAGATAGTCGTCCCAGACCGAGGAAAGATTAGCGTCGATCCCCGCGACGGCGCCATTTTCCCCCGTGTTATTTAAGTGCCATTGGTAGCGTGGATTGGCCGAGCTGTAGGCGTAGCGCGGATCGTTCGGGACGAGCCGCTTGGCGCGGGATTTGGCGAGCAGGGGATTAGCGCTGAGGACGCCCGCGATCTCACGCAGCGAGGTAAGATTAAAAAGGGAGTCGCCTGCTGAGGCAAAGTCTAGGATTAGGAAGTTCGGCGCGAAGTCAGGAATCGTGGCGGAGAGCGCTTCGGCCTCCTCCTTTATTTTGTCGATCTCAGTCCCCGGGGCGAGCTCGATCACGATCCGCCGAGTGGCGGACCGGCGGCTTCTCTTATCCTTCTTTCCCTCAGCAGGATAGAGAACGAGATCAAGACGGTTCCCACTCTCAGCGCCGAGAGCCTTGGCGAACTTTAAGGTATCCGGAATCGTTTTCTGATCTTCAATCTTTACCGCATGAGCCACCCCTCCACTTGCAGGGAGGCACTGCAGCTCCTCGCAGGAGACCTCGTAATCCCGCATGACACCATTCTCCTCAACGGTGACAATCTGGGATAGCAGGACAGGAGCCCAGAGAAGGCTCAAAAATAAGATCAATTTCATAGAAGTCTCGGCGTAACTCTAAGGCCGATTCGAAGAACCGGTAGCGTAAAAATTTTCTGATAGAGACAAACCTTGAATAAAGTCTTTTGAACCAATAGCATCGGCCTTCCCTATTTTTTCAATGCATTTGCTTTCCATCGAAGAATCCAGCGCTCAGCAACTTGAATACCTGATCGATCTCGCCGCCGAGATGAAGGCGAATCGCGGCGCGCACAAGATTCAGCCACTTGCCGGACAGACTTGGGCCATCATTTTCACCAAAGCTTCCACCCGGACCCGCGTCTCCTTTGAAGTCGGCATCCGGGAGCTGGGCGGGAACGTCATGTTTCTCTCGAAAAACGACATCCAGCTCGGCCGTGGCGAACCCATCAAGGACACCGCGCGCGTCCTCGGGCGCATGGTCCACGGAGCGGTCATCCGGACCTTCGCCCAGCAGGACGTCGTCGACTTCGCCCACTACTCCGGCATCCCCACTATCAATGCCCTCACTGATGAAGAGCATCCCTGCCAGATCCTCGCCGACCTCCTCACCATCCGCGAAAAATGCGGGGGCTGGACCGGCAAAAAAATCGTCTTCATTGGCGATGGCGATAATAACATGTCGCGCTCCTGGATGTGGGCCGCGAAGTATCTCGGCTTCGAGCTTGTTATCGCCGCGCCCGCCGAGTGCCTCCCGCCCGCCGATTTCGTGAGAAGGTTGAACGCTCCCAGCGTGACCCTTACCAGCGATCCCGCCGAAGCGGTGAAGGATGCCGATGTCATCAATACCGATGTCTGGCTCTCCATGGGTCAGGAAGGTCAGGCAGAAAAGGAAGCGCTCTTTGGCAGTTTCCAAGTCAATGCCGAGCTCCTCAGCCGCTGCGCTCCCGGGCACATCGTCCTTCACTGCCTTCCCGCTTACCGTGAAAAGGAAATTACGGAAGAAATTCTCGAACTCCACTCCGAGACCATCTTCCAGCAAGCCGAGAACCGCCTCCACGCCCAGAAGGCCGTCCTCGCCCGCATCGATCCCTACGATTCGCTCCGCTCGTGATAAGGAGGGAGATCGCGCGTGAGATCGGGAAAGCGTGGGGCTTTTTTTGCGAGCACGGACTGCGCGGAACCCTCCTCAGCCGCGAGACCCCCTTCCTTATCCAGTTTGGAAAATATGGCGTCTGCGGGGTCCTCTCGGTCCTCGTTTTTCTCGCCGTCGCGCTCACTGGTCAGCATCTTTTTCCGGGTTCCTTTTCGCAAGATCTCCCCGGCGATCTCCGCGCAAAAAACTTCATCCTGCTGCACCTCACCGCCTTCCTCCCCTCAAACTTCACCGCCTACGCGCTTAACCGCTGGCTCGTCTTCACCCCCGGACGCCACTCCGCGGGCAAGGAAGTTTTCTTTTTTACCATCGTCTCATTTCTCAGCTTCATCCTCGGCGAGTTCCTTCCCTTCTGGCTCGTGAAATCGATCAACGTGCCCTCCATCGTAGCCCACCTCTCCTTCGTCATCTCCTCCGCTCTCGTGAACTTCGTGTGCCGCAAGTTCCTTGTCTTCGAAAAGTAGCACGGAGCGGCGAATCTCCTGTCATCTGAGTTCTCTATCAACTTCGGAAAAGGGGCCTCATATCTCTCAAGAAGGCGATCAAGGATCTCCTCCCCCGTGACGGTGGCACGTGAAGCGCTGACCGTGATGAAAGCGGCGAGACGGTCCCTCAAATAATGCTTCGTCAGGATCGTGAAACAGGGAAATTGGTTCCTGCCGGGCGGGTGACAATTTTGTTGAAATCGCGAGGCTCCCGCACCAGCCTCCCAGCCCGATGGGTCCCAGCCAAGTCAAAGATCGCGCGGGTCATTATCTTTTTTGGTGGCTCGGGGTTACGATCGCGATCATCCCCTTTTTTGTCATGCTGGCGCAGCCCGCATGGCGGGCGCCGTGGTTTCTTGGGCCGGGGAATTTCGCGACGAATCTTATCATTCTGGGTCGCATCTTTCTGATCGCCTCGACCTTGGGAGCTTGGCTTTGGTTTCTCATCAATCGCGCTCGGTTTGTGCCCCTGATTCAGAAATGGTGGTGCCAAGCTGCCCCGCTCAACTGGCTCTGGTTCATCGCCTCCTTTGTCAGCTACGCGGTCCACAACGTCCTTCTTCTTTTTAACCTGCCCTTCGGACCGGGAGAGCTCTTCTTCGCGGCGGTGGGGCGCGTCTTAACATCCTTCATCATCCTCGCGCTGCTGTGGATCTCGGCGCATGTCGCGAGCCTTGCCGCTCCGACCCGCTTCCGAAATGTTCCTTGGGCGATCCCCGCGATTTTTCCCGGCCTCCTTGCTGCTGATGCGTTGGCTATTCTCTTTTGGAAGAACTCCCTCCGCTTTATCGTCAATCGGATTGATGAGGAGGGGACCTTCGATCTCGCGGCCCAGCTTGCGGCTGCTGGGATGAGCGAGAGCGAGCCCGGAATTCTCCTTACCGTGGCACTATTTTTCATCGGGCTCTGCGCACTTTGTCTCGGAGCGGCGCGGCTTTCACAAAGAGTTTCTCCGGGCCTGATTCGGCCTCGCGGGATCCTGCTCGTGCTCGCCTCAGCTTGGGTGCTGCTCGCGCTGGAAAAGGGTTCAGGCTTTGCTTGGAAGTCGCGCAAGGCACTCCGCATGGAGAATCAGGCTTACGATATTCACCTCACCCCGCTTAAGCCCGAGCCCGGGGTGGCGACCTTCGCGGTGGTTTGGAAAGAGCCGATCCGGCCGGTGATGGAAGTGCGGCCTAAATCGCGCCCGGATATTTACGTCTTCATGATCGAGAGCACTCGTGCGGACGCGATCACTCCCATCTCGGCGCCCTTTCTTAGCCGCTTCCGCGCTCAAGAATGCCAAGTTCTCGGTGAGACGTGGGCCGCTTCGAACGCGACCCATCTTTCTTGGTTTTCCTTCTTTAACGGGCAGTTTCCGAACCATTGGCGGGAGGCTGCGGAGCGCGTGCGCCGGGGCGAAGATCTTCCGCCGTCGCCCTTGATCGAATATCTTGAGCGAGCTGATTACCGGCTTGAGGCAAGGGCCGTTTGCGATCTGGGATACAATGGCATGGCCTCGACAAACTTCGGCGCGAACCCGGAGCTGGACGTGCTGAAGGAGGCTCCGCCGGGCAATCCCTTTGCCGAGCTCACGATCCCTGAGCGGGAGATGGTGAACTTCGCCGAGGTGAAGAATGCGGTCACGAGCGTGCCGGAGGGTGGGAGCTTTCACTTCATCGCGCTCGACTCGCCGCACTTCGCCTACCTCTGGCACCCGGACTTTATTCCGCCGCACAATTACTATGATCCCGAGGCCCGCTTCCATGCCTTCCCCTCGGCAGATGATATTCTCCGGGTGAAGAATCGCTATCTCAATTCCATCGCCTTCGTCGATGCGCAGATCGCAGATTTTGTGGAGCATCTTAAAAAGCTCGGGCGCTATGAGGAATCGATCATCATCGTGACGAGCGATCATGGTGAGGAGTTTCACGAGCACGGTTCATGGTTCCACTGCACCTCGCTCGAGGTGGTGCAAACAGCGGTTCCGCTTCTTATCAAGTGGCCGCGTGGCATTGATGCTCCCCGGCATGCGAGCGCCTCCCATCTCGATGTTTTGCCCTCACTCCTTCACTTTTTTGGGGAAGCGGAGGCGGTCTATTCCGAACTTCCGGGACGGCCTCTGCTGAGGGAGGAGGGAAGTGAAGCAACCCAAGTCACCCTGACCTCGCTAACGGGGATTACCGGGATCACGATGGCGTGGCGGCGCGGCGATTTTACGGCGACTTTCCGCTGGCCAGAGCCGATGGCGGTCGATCATCCGGGGATCATTTATCTCGATGACCTCGTGGGTCCAGAAGGTTCGCTGGATCTTCCCACGGCGGCTGAGTGGGACAGCGCGCTGCGCCGCTACTTCCCCGATGCCGCCGGGCGACTCTTCGATCAGTTCGAGAAAAGGTGACCTTTTACCAGTCGTCGGAACTACCCCCGCGCTGCTCGCTGAAGTCATCTGCCCAGATATTGAACTCGATGTGGGAGAAGGCGCTGAGATCGAACTCTGCGTCGCCGAAGACCTGCGAATAGCCGGCGATTTTCTCACCCGTGAGGCTGCTCAGGCGAAGGGTGACAAAGCCGCCATCGCTGAACCAAGCACGGACATCCCTGGGCCACATTCGCGGTTCGGGGAGATCTTTGGCGCCCTCAGGGTGGAGTTGGAAAGAGCGGAGTCGGCCTACGGGAACAGCGATATTTCCGAGGTCGGTCTCGATCGCGGTGACGCCGTCCTTCACCTCGGTAATTTTTCCGAAAAGGGCGTCGCCATTGGCAAGATCGATCCGCTGGCCTGCCATGCCCTTGAAGATCTCGCTCGAGGTGTCGTCCTCTTCGAGAGCGGGGAGACGGCCATCCCAGACGCTCACTGCGATGTCCGAGACGCGGATCGGGTTGTCATTCTGGGTCGCGAACATGAGCCACTTCCCCATGCCCTCGAGATCGTCGGTTTCCGTCCAATCCTTCACGATTTTGCCATCGATGAAGAGGGCGTTCGTTCCCTCTGGGCTCCGGTCGAGATAGATTTCAAAGTCAGCTCCTTCTTGGTTCCGGAGCTGGCGGGTGTTCTCACTCAGGAGCTCGTCCTGATTCTTGCCGGGGCCTCGGCGGGTTAGCTGGAGATAGCTCTGCTGAACTTGCAGCGAATAGCCGACTGTCGGGTAGCGCTGCTTGCCGCTATTGGCGAGGAAGGAGATCCGGAAATATGGATAGCTGCGCCACTCGACGCGGAAGGAAAGCTTGCTGCGATTTGGGATCTCGACCTCACGCGCGATGGGCCGCCGCGACTTTGATACGAGGGCACCATTTTTAAATTCCCAATCTCCCTCGAGAGAATCTCCTTCGCCCGTCCAGTTCTCAAGGCTCACCGGACCGTTAAAAAGACTGGGTGAGAGCGCGTAGATATCGAGGCCCCGGACCATCGCGCGCTGGAGCTTCAGCTGGCCCGCATACCAAGTGTCGAGCGTGACGGTCTCATCGTCCACCCCGACCAGTAATCCGCGAATGGTGTCCTGCATGGGATGCTCGAAGTGGGGCGCGATGGTGGCGAGCGCGTGGTGATCCACTTCGGGAATCTCCGCCTTCAAGCTGAGGTAGAGGTCCAGCAGAGCGTCTGTTTTAAAATGGGCTTCACCTTCGAGATAGGGCGAGGTGAGCTTGAGCGACTTCGACTCGGGGTCGAGCCCCTTGACCGTTCCGGAGATGGTGGTGCGATCAGCGAAAACGAGGCGCGAGAGTGTCTCCTCGGCTGGGAGGAAACCGCTCAGAATCATGAGAAGAAAAAGGGGTCGCATGTCAGATCTTATTTTTTTGCGGCTTCAGGCCGGGTTCCGTTTCTATCCTCTTTGAAAAGCGAGAGCTCGCTGACGATGCGCCGGTCTAAGGTAAGTTTCCCGAGCCAAGGGTGAGTGCCCTCGACTTCCGTCTTGCCCAGCTGGATGCGCGAGAGGTTAAGTCGCCCGCCAGTCGTGAGCGAGAGAAAGAATAAGCCTTTCTTGCTCTCGGGGAGGGAGCCTTCCGCGAAGTAGAGGATCGAGGAACGCGATTCCGGGATCTCGATGGGGTCGGGGAGAAGGGGACTTTTTACCGAGATTACGGAAGCCTCTCCGCGGGAGCTGCGCTGAAGAATCTCGCCCGAGTAGCGATCGCCATCATCCGTGGTGAGGGTGTCCGTCTTTTCATCGAGTCGAGGCTCCACGCGCATCCGCTGCGTCAGGGCATCCCACGCGCGGAGCTTGATCGCGCTTACTGAAATCTGGTGGCGGACAGATGAGATGCTCTCGAAAATGACTCTGCCCCCTTGCGGAGCAGTGTGCGGATCGTGGAAGGTTCCTTGGAAAACGTCATCGAGGTAGAAAAGAATGCGCTGGCTTGGGCGATCCACCCGGAGCTCGATGGAGCACTGGCGATTGGCAAAATCTTGGGAGCGCTTGGTGGAGTTGCCCAGAGTCATGATGCGGTGCGGCTCGCCTTCCTTTGCCGGAGGGAGAGCTCGGTTGAGAGCGATCCCGCGATTGGAGAAGTCGAGGTAGTAGCCATCGGTATTATCCGGCCCGCTTTCCGCAGTGGTGCAGAAGTGGACGCGGACGGTCGGCGAGCTCTGCCACTGGAGCTGGAAGCGCAGGATGAAGCTCTCCGGGAGATCGAGATCACGGGCGGCGCTGCTTTTTGAGTTAGAGGTCAGGGTTCCATTTTGAAATGCCCACTCCTCATTCTCATTCCACTCTTTGAGCTCGTTCGGCCCTTGGTAGATGAGGCGCTGTGGGGTGATGCCGTAAAAGACGGATTTGATCTGGCTGCGGGGGACCGTGAGGGTCCCGGCAAACCAGGTCTCGAACTTGAGCACTTCCGCATCGAGACCAGTGACCTTGCCCGGGATTACATCGCCATTTCGGAGATTGAGTTGGTGGGCGTGGGTTGGGAGGTCACTACGGTCTTTTTCCTTAAAGTTCAGACTAGCGAGTTCCCCGCTCTTGATCGCGAGCGGCGCTTCGCTATGTGGACTCAGCATCTCGACCCGTCCATCGGAAAGGGCGGTGACGCTGCCGAAGAAGCGATCGCCATTTTTCAAGATGACCTGATCTTGCGCGCTCCCTAGAAGCGCGCCGAAAAATGTGAGAGTGATAAGGAGGAATCGCATGGCTTAGAAATCGGTAACCCACTCGCGTAACGCCTCCGGGCTGTCCGCGAACTGGAGGAGAGTGGCGGATGTCAGATCTACCTTAATATCCCCAAGGACAGGAGAGGTCCCGCGCAGCGAAGTCTGGTCCGCAATAGCGGGAACAAGGGTGAGGCGGCCGATGGGATTGAAGACGAGCATCGCGGATTCGGGCGGCCAGAGGACCGCGTCGGGCTGGGCGATTCCGGAGCGCTGGAGGTGGACCTCCGCGAGCTCCTCGAGGGGGATTGCCATCTCAGCGTAGGGGCCGGTGATCATGACCTTGCCATCCGCGATGGCGGTGACCTTCCCGGAGAAACGGTCGGTGCCATTTGTTAAAAGCGCGATGTCTCGCTCGTCATGCTCCAATGAGCGGGCGGCGTCAGGAGTGCCGCTCCACGAACTCACGATGATGTCTGAAACCTTAATTTTGCTGTTCCCGGTGGCGCAAAACCCGATCCCGCCACCTTTTCCGGCGTAGCCGGTATCCATCTCGTTCCACTGCGTGGCATAGCGGCCGTTCACGTAGAGATAGATAAACTTCTTTTTACGATCAAAGCGAAGGTCGAACTCGGCTTCCCCGCTTTCCACAAATCTCTCCCCGCTGATCTGGGCTCCGCGGCGGGACTGCTGCACCGGCCGGCCCTCCGCATCATAAATATTATGATGGAGAGTCACGAAGTTACTATTAAAAGTGAGGACGTAAGAAGATCCGTAAGTCTGCAGGAAGGTCCCACTCGAGTTCGTAGGAAGCCAACCGACTGACTGGAAAGCGTCGCCCTTTCTCAAGTCGAAGAGCGACTCGTATGCTAACGGTTCGAGGTCGGGCTTCGCGTCGCCTTTCTCCTCTTCTGCGGCCTCATCCTCACCCTCACCCGGCGCGGCTGGTTTCTTCTCGGTCACAGAAACTGCCAGGGGTTCGCTGTGCCGGTAATCCGCGTGGAAGGCTACGGTAGCGGAAAGGCGATTCTGCCAGCCTAAGGTGAAGCGCAGGCGGCCGACATCGGGCAGGCCAGCGTCGAGCGCGAGAGGGCGGTTGTTTTTCGAGTAAAAGGCCGCTCCAGAATAGAGCCACGAATCGGGCCTCTTGGCCACAGCTTCTTCGCTGTCTTCAGCGCCCGCTTTTTCCGCGTCCTCAGCCGCTCCCTCAGAAGGTTTGGGCATCTTTTGCTCGACCATGAGCCAGCGATCGCTCGTGAAGGGTCCGGCGTAGAGAAGCTGGCCACCGAAGGGGTTCGGAGTGAAACTTCTGACCTGCTCACGCGGAATAGTAAGGCGGCCCGTGAGGGGGCTCTCGAGGACGAAGTTCTTATCATCAAGCGAAATGATATCCCCGGGTATAACGTCGCCATTGGCAAGAGAAAGGTAGGGTAAGAGGGGGGCTCCGGGCTCGTTACGACCGCCCTCGAAGATGACTTGGCGGAGATTCTTGAGCTGGAAGCGGATCTCTCCGGCGGCATCGGCACGGGACCAGAGAATACCATTCTTCATCCCCGCGAACTGGCCGTGTATGATATCGCCATTTAAAAAGCGGAGAACATCAGTCCCGATGGGATCGGATGGCCTTGAAAAATCTTCCGCTCCCTCCTCGCGATCAGCAGCGATCTGGAAGTGCTCATCAAGGTCGTCCGGCACTAGAATCTCGGCCGGACTAAGGTGCGGGAGCACGCTTAGAAGAGTGCAGGATAGAGTGAGAAAGCGGGTGATCATTTTTCGTAAATCGGCAGAAAGCGATAGTTAAGAGCGAGCGAGAGAAGCGCGCCCGAGGTCGAGAAAGCGCGGCCCTTGTTTCCGGGAAATGAACCATCGCGAGCCTGGATGATGCCCAGGTAGGTTATATTCTTCAAGTTCCACTCCTCCCAGAGATCTTCATCGGCGTGAAAGAGTGCCTGAGACATGTAATACTCGAAGTAAAAGGGGTAGTATTTTTCACGGAAGTTCAGCCTCTTGCTGAGATACTTGGTGCTGGCCTTGAAGGAGCGGGTCTCGTGCTGCTTTGCGAGCGCTTGGCAGAGCAGGCCGATCGCGGTCAGGGTGGGCTTGTCCCCGTGGTTTGAGGTGTAGCCGTAGCCGCCATCGCTGCCCCGGCAACTGCTCATGTATTTCGCAGCTTTTGCGAGGGCGGCATCAGGCACCGGGATGCCGGCATTCCGTGCGGCATAGAGGGCGACGATCTGGCAGCCAGCCACCGTGGAATCGGCGTCATTACTCTCCGGGTTATAGCGCCACGCCCCCTTGGGGTTCCGTTTTTGAGCGGAGAGAATAAGGTCGACGGCCTTGCGAAGCGCCGGGGCGATTCGCTCGTCACGAAACATCCCGTAGCACTCGGCAAGAGCGAGGGTCGCGAAGCCGTGGGTATACATCCCATTCCCGATGTATCCATTCGTTTCGTTCTGCTGCGCGAGGATGAAGGAAATCCCCCGTTGGATGTTTTCAGAATACGGTCCGTGGTTCGGATCCTCACCGTGCGCTAGAAAGGCGAGGATGCAGAGGCCCACCACTCCCGGCTCCTTGCCTTGGCTATCGTCCCACGCTCCTTCGGCATTTTGGCTTTCGGCAAGGTGGCGGAGGCCGCGGTTGTAGATGTTCTCCACCTTCGCCGGGATGGGATCATCTTCCCTTCTCGGCACCGACTGACCGAAGAGCGGGAGGGTGAAAATGATGAGAAGAATTGAGAGGAGAGGGCGCATTTGGTGAAAGGAGCTGAGGTCTATTTCTTGGGGGCAGATTGGCGGTAAGCGTCGAGCGCCTTTTGGAATTCGGAGGGGAGCCCCGCGCCGGACAGTCCTGCGGCCTTCGGCACTCGACGTTCAGTCGCGTTCCCATCATTAGGCCCGCCTGAGGGGGCATCGTTCGCGGCGTCTGAGTCGCCTTTCTGACCTTGGCCCGCTTGCGAGCCTTTCCCTTTCCCTTCTTTTTGGCCCGGCTTTTCTCCTTTTCCCATCATCTCCTTCATCATCTCAAGCATGGCACCCATGCTCTCCTGACCTTCCTTCGATTCGCCCTTGCCCTTGCTCTTCGCCTTGGCCGCCTCGTAGATTTTTTCAATGATTTCGGTCTGGATGGCGATTGTCTCGCCTCCGGTGTTTTTCTCCTCTAGGCGATCAGTGGTCTCAGCCATGAGGATCTCGACTTGGTTGAGAAGTTCGATGACTTCGGCATTGGTCTGCTCGTCTAACAATTCCTGAACATCAGCGGAGACCGAGTCCTGATCATCGGCGAGCTTCGTGCTTCCCTTGCTGTGCTTCTGTGCCGCGGCAGCCTTATCGGCTCCGCTGGGGATGATCTCGTCCGCGGGAGCCGGAGCCAGAAGGCCGGCCCCTAGGAGGGAGAGTAGCGTGATCAATTTCATCAGGAGTTCTGAGGGGTTTGGGTTCTCTTAATTTGAAGGAGCTTGGCGGAGCTTTACCGATCGCATCAGCTGCTCGAGCGAGCGGGTGCGGGCGCGGATATCCTGCTCCGCCTGCACCATGCGCATCACCTTAAGCATGAATTCAAAGTCCTTCTGCTCGGGGCTTCCACCGCCCCCGCCCCCGCCTCCACCACCTCCGCTGGCGTCGCCCTCGAGCTTCTTAGCCCAGGCCGTGAGCTGCTCGCCGATCCGCTTGGCATCGAGAGCCGAGAGGAAGGTGCGGTTTTTCAAGATACCATTATGAAGGTTCTCGAGCTGGAGATTGATTTCGGAAGATTTCATCTCATCGACGATTTCCTTATGAACTTTTTTTTGCGTCCGGGAGTAGAAGTTGGTGAGATCTTCTTGGATCCAGCCAACATCGGTTCCTGTCCGCCGCTGCTGCATGCCGAGCTTCTCGATCATGCGGCGGAAAACCGGGTCGAGTTTTTCAGAATCAGCGGCCGCGCCAAGGAGCGGGCTAGCGGCGTCCTGAGCTTCCTGTTCGTTTCCGGTCATCACTGCGATAAGTTTTTTCGAGATGCTATTCTCATCAGCGGCTGAGCGCTTGAGGCGGTTGACAAAGGTGGATGCTTCGAAGTTGTCGTTCGCCTCGTTCGCCTTTTTAATGGTCTCCTGCATCTTCTTGAGTGCCTCCTGTTGCTTCGCGATGGCTTCCTCGAGATCTTTCTTCGCTTTCTGGGGGGTCGATTTGTTATCCTGTGACTCGCCGAGCTTCTCTGCCGCCTCTGGGAGTTCGTCCTCGCCAAGGTCCTTCATATTTTTGAGGGAGTCGGCCATTTTTTTCATGACGTCTTTATTGATTGTCTTGTTCCGAGCGGCGTCTTTAAAGAGTTCCTCCATTTTTTCGGCGAGCTCCTTCATCTTTTCTGCATTTTGGCTCTCGGCATCTTGCTGCTGGGCAAGTTTCTGACGTGCCATTTCTTTTTGAAGATCTTCGGGCTTGGTGAGCTGGTTGAGGCGCTCGTTGATATCGAGATTGTTCTGCTCGCGGCGGGCGGCGTCCTCGAGCTCTCCAATAAGGCGATCAAAGCGGAGCTTGAGGCTCTGAGCGTGCTCGTCCTCGGTCAGGATGTAGATGATGATGGGTTCTGAGAGAGCGGGCTCTCGCTCGGGCTTATAGTCCATCGCGTAGGCTGCTAGAACAAGCTTCTGGGGGGTAATATCGTAGGTGGCCGGCGAGAAGATCGCGCGCTCCGAAAGGCGGGTTGATTTGGGCGAACCTTCTTTCAGGATCATGCCGCCTGAAGCAGGCGATTGGTCGGTGGGTTTGGTGAACTCGCCCTGCCAAGTGAGGCCGATTTCCTTCAGACCGAAGTCATCTTCTGAGATGACCTCGAATTCTAGGGTCTCACCCGCTAGGATGACGATCCGGCGCTCGATTCCCTGAAGGTAGGAGAGGGGAGCCTGATCCTGCACGGTGCGAATTTTCAACTGGAAACTTGTAGCAGCATCGAGCCCTTTGACATCCGTCCAAGTCAGCGGAATCTTCGCATCAAAGTGATCCAGCTTTAGTGGGGTGGAGCTGAAACCATCCCCCTTGACCGTGAGATCGAGCGCAAAGGGATCGGGAAGCAGCGGCGGGGTGGCTTCCTCTGATAGGGGAGCGGTATCCTGAAACTTGAGGATCTCCTCGTCCACGATTGCGAGCGGGGTCACCTTTCCCTCGGCGCTCTGGAGTTCACGGGAAAAGGTTCCTTTGAGCTGAATCTCGCTGCCCTCCAGAGCAGTCAGGACCCCTGAGCGGACATCGAAGCTGCGAGGCTCAAGCTGGAGATAGTCTGGCAAATCGACCCGGGCCTCGAGAGCGGTGAGCTCCGGGCGGATCGCGGGCTCGATTCGGATTCGATGATTCGCATCGCCTGCTTTCAGCGTCAAAAAATCGCTATTTTGCTGACCCTCAAACTCGAAACGGTAGCCCAGCTCGCCGAGGGAAGAATGCCGCGCGTCTTGCAGGCCATAACGCGCCTCGGCTACCGCGGGGCGCTCATCAGTCTCATCGCTCAAAGGAACCTCGATGATGAAGGGCTCGTCGTATGGGACGGTGTAGGGACTCGGCAAGGCGGTGAGGTCAAGCTTGGTGAAGGTGTAGCGCTCGGTGTTCGAGAGAGGCAGGAGCCAGCGCTTTAAGGCGTTCGAGCCCGCCTTAGGCGCATAAGCGAATCCGCCGATGATACAGGCGATGCCGAGTGCCACTCCGATGCCGAGCTTCTTGTAGTGCGAGATTGGCAGGGCCCGCGCCATGTCCTTCTTCGCCGCTTGGCGGGCCACATGGGCCATCGCCGCGGCCCGGAGTTCAGGCGAGTGCGTCTGCTCCGGCCCCTGCTGATCCTGAAGTTCCACCACCCCGAGAAGGCGATCACCCAGCTTAGGAAACTTTTTTGAAATGAGACGGGCCAGCTCTCCCTCCCGGCGGTGACCTAAGACCCAGCGCCGGAGCATCAAGGGCGCGAAGATCGCAAAAAGAGAGGCCCCCGCGATTAGAATCCCGAGCCGCGCGAGCGGGGGAGTCGAGACAATCCGATCCAGCAGAAAAACGGTGAGGAAGGAAACAATGAGTCCGAAAAAGCCTGCGAGAACCGCCTCGCTTACCTTCGTTCGCCAAAGCTGATGCTGGAAGTCGGCAAGCTGCCGCTTAAGCTCCTCGGGAATCGGAGTAGGCGGTGGTGGCGTAGATTCGGGCATGGGAAAACGAGGAAGTCACCCCGGTAAAGAATCGTGGCCACCCTTACAAATCAGCAGCGGGGGTGCCAGCGAGAACTTCCGGGACGCTATCCCTTATAGAACGATGTCGCAGCAGGAAATTTTGCGTATTTTATCTCCTTAATCCTCTGCTGAGGAGAAAGAGCCGCCGCTGGCCTCGATTCGCTGGGTTTTCGCTCGCCTGACCGGCCCTTAGTTGCTAAACCTTTCTTAAATATCAACTACTAATGATCAAATTCGAACGCAATCGCCAGCAAACTATCCCTGAGAGTGCCGTAAAAATCGTGGGCCTAGGCGGCGCCGGAGCTAATATGCTCGATCGCGTGGCGCTCGATGGAATCGAAGGTGCCGAGCTTCTCGCGCTTAATACCGATGTGCGCACCCTCGCCAGTTCGGTAGCGGGTGAGAAGGTTCAGCTCGGGGTGAATTTGACAAAAGGTCTCGGATCTGGAGGCGATCCCGAGCTGGGCGAAAATTCGATCCTAGAGGCAGAAGACGCCGTTCGAGACGCGTTACGGGATCGACAAATCGTTTTCCTCTGCGTCGGCCTAGGCGGCGGGACAGGCTCAGGTGCCGCTCCTATCGTGGTGCGGCTCGCTCGCGAAGCCGGCGCATTCGTTGTCGTCTTTGCCACCATGCCCTTCGGTTTTGAGGGACGCCGGCGCCGTGAGCAGGCGGAGGAATCGCTCAACCAGCTCGCCGTTCTGGCTAATGCTCTGGTCACATTTGATAACGGCCGGATGGGCGAACTCGTCCTGCCGAAGCAAGGAGTTCACGAAGCCTTCTCAGCAGCTGACCGCATGATTTCGGACAGCATCACTGCCGTCGCCCGGCTCGTCCTCCGTCCCGGTTTAATCAATGTCGGCCTCGATGAACTGATGTCCGCGCTTAAGACAACGCGTTCCCGCTGCCTCTTTGGCTCCGGTTTGGCCCGCGGTGAGAACCGTGCCCAAGGCGCGCTCAAGTCTGCCCTCAATAGCCCGCTTCTTGATCGTGGATCGCTTTTAGAAGACGCCACCACCGTCCTCGTCCACGTCTGTGGAGGAGATGACATGACGCTCTTCGAGATCGAACTCCTCATGGAGGGTCTCATGAAGCACCTCCCGGAGGATGCTCACGTCCTCTTCGGCGCTGCCACCGATTCCGCCATGACCGATGCACTCAGTGTCACCGTCATCAGCGCCCTTCCAGAAGACCGTCTCACGATGGTGCCAATCGCAGATCTCCCCATCGTCGAGGAGATCCCCCCAGCTGCGAAGGTGGCCGAAAAACCCCAGCCTGAGAAGATAGAAAAAGAAATCGTCGCCGAAGAAAAGGGCCTAGAAGGAGAACTCGAAGAAGAGGTTGACGTCATCGAGGCGGAAGATGACGAAGAAGAAATCGTCGCGAAAGACGCCAAAGACGCCAAAGAGGCCAAAGAGGCCAAAGAGGCCAAAGAGGAAGAAGCCAAAGAGGAAGAAGCCGAAGAGGAAAAGGTCGATGATGATGAGGAAGAAGTTGCGCAAGACGAACTCGAGCCTGAAGACGACTTTGCCGCCCCAGCTCCCGCCGCTACTCCCGCTCTCCGCATCGTAGAAGATGAAGATATCCCTGATCTCGATAATCAGGTCGTCGAGGACCAAGAAGAGCTTAATGATACGACCGACTTGGAAGAAGAGCCCAAAGAGGAAGAAAAACCTTTGATCCCTGCTGCGAGAAAGCGTTCCGGGCAGACTGAGCTCGAGCTTGAAGGTGGTCCGAAAGGCCGCTTCACCGGCGAGGATCCTAATGTCGAGGGAGGGGAAGATCTCGATGTTCCCCCCTATCTTCGTCGGCGAGGTCGCTTGCGTTAGGCGCGGCTTTCCGCCTAAAAGTCGCCATGCAAACCTATCGTGGACTCTCTGAGATGGCGCGCCACGAGTCTGATTTTGGGCTCGCCCTCGGCGTCTTTGATGGTCTCCACCTCGGTCATCAGGCGGTCCTTGACGCCGCCCGTGGCCGCTCGCGCACGGGCCTCCTGACCTTTGATCCCCACCCGGTCAATGTCCTCGCCCCTGAGCGAGCGCCGCGCCGCATCCTGACTTCGCTCGCTCACCAAGAACTCATTCTCGAGTCGCTCGGGGCGGACTTCCTCTGCGTCGTCGCCTTCACCCCCGCCTTCGCCGCCATCCCCGCGCAAGACTTCGCCAGTGCGCTCGCAAAATCCGGCGCGCAGCGGCTTGCAGCGGGACACGATTGGACCTTTGGAAAAGGTCGCTCGGGAGACGTCACGAAGCTCGCCACCTGGGTCGCCCCGGTTCCCGTTATTAAGGTGGAACCCGTCCTCCAAGACGGGCTTAGAATTAGCAGCACACTCATCCGTAAAGCTCTCGCTAATGATGATCTCTCCGCCGCCGCGACCTATCTCGGGCGACCTTACTCCGTCTTCGGGCAGGTCAAGCAGGGCCGCCAGCTTGGACGCGAATTAGGATTCCCGACCGCGAATGTCGATGTCTCCCAAGAGCAGCTTCCGCCCAATGGAGTCTATTTGATCCAAGCCCGCTTCCAAGGTCAGTGGGTGAAAGGCGTCGCCAATGTCGGCGTGCGCCCCACCGTTGAGGACTCACCGCGCCGGACCTTAGAAGCACACCTTTTTAGCGAATCCGTCCCCGCTTGCTACGGCTGGGATGTCGAGGTCGCTTTCCTAGAAAAACTCCGGGGCGAGAAAAAGTTCGCCAATATCGACTCGCTCAAAGCCCAGATCGCGCAAGACGTGACCGACGCTAAGTCCCGGAACTAGGGCAAAGAAAAACCGAGCGCCTTAAGCAGGATAATCCTACTTAAGGCCTCGGAGTTTTCATTTGGGGGTGTCCAGGTAGGACGTTTTCTCTTGGGGGAAGAGGGGGGGGTGGGGGAATAACAGAAGGGATTTGCATCCGTCTTGTCATCTCTCTAACGGACGAAAAATCGTTCTAGTCAAAAAAATGAAACTTTTTTTCTCCCCTCCCTCAGGTTGAACTTAGTTCAGTGGAATTACGTGATCTGGGATGGGATGAATTTTTCGCCACCGAGTTTGAAAAGGTGGCCAAAAAGGACTGGGTTCCCGCACGCCTTACTACCGAAACTAAGATCAACTTCACCGCCCTCTTAGACGGTGGCGATGAGCTAGATTGCGTGGTCGGGGGCAAGGTCTGGCACGATGCCGCCTGCGATGCCGACCTCCCCGCCGTCGGTGACTGGGTTGCCCTAGAACTCGGTGGGGGTGAAAATGACGAGCACCTCATCCGGGCCCGCCTCCCACGCAGCACCACCTTTTCCAGAAAGGCGCCCGGAAATAGCAGCCAAGAACAAGTCATGGCGGCGAACGTCGATATCGTCGTCGTTGTCACCGATGCGGGCTCCGATTTTAACCTCCGCCGCATGGAGCGCTACTTTGCTCTCGTATCACGAAGCGGCGCGAAGTGCGTCGTCCTCGTCAACAAGTCCGACCTCTACGCCGATGAGACGAACCTTAAAGCGCGCGATGAGATCCGGAAACTCTGGAGCGATGCCGAGGTCCGCGTCACTAGCGCCACTCGCAAAGAAGGACTTGAGGTCCTCCGCTCCCATCTCAAAACTGGCATCACCCTCACCATGGTTGGCTCCAGCGGAGTCGGGAAATCGACCCTCGTTAATCAGCTCCTCGGTGAAGAATGGCTCTGGACCGGAGAGGTCAATAACGTCACTGGAAAAGGCCGCCACACCACCGTCGCGCGCGAGCTCGTCGTCCTCCCAGAAGGTGGCATGCTGGTCGATAATCCCGGCATCCGCGAAGTGCAAATGTGGACCGATGAGGACACCCTCCGGGAAAGCTTTACCGATGTCGAAGCCCTCACCGCGCAGTGTAAATTCCGGGACTGCAAGCATCAGGGAGATAAGGGCTGCGCCATCGCCGCCGCGGTAGAATCCGGCCAGCTCGAGCCCTCCCGCTACGAGGCCTTCCTTCACCTTGATGAGGAGATCGAGGAGCTCAACTTCCGAAAGAAAAAGCGCCAGATGATCGTCGAGCGCTGGAGCAAGCGTAACGCCGTCAAAGCGCGTAACCATGAGGACCGTATCGACCTTGCCAAAGAGAACCGCGGCGAACTTTAGCCGCCTGCCAGAAGACCTAAGCCTCCCGCGCCGCCGGTGCCAGCAGAACCGGCACCTTCGCCTGCGCTAATAAAAAGGCTCCCGTGAAGACTCCCTGCGAGATCAGGGAATTTCGGAAAAAAGTCCACGTTGGCGGATAGCCCGGGAGTCCGCTAAAGAGCGCCTGACTCCACCCCTGCAGCGACTTCGCGTAACCGGGGTCGAAGGCCCAGCTCAAGGTGTTCGTCAGCAGATAAAAAATGACTGCTGCGCCCAGCGATCCCAGAAAGATCTTCCCGAACGACTTTCCTTTGAAAAACCGCGCCAGCCCCACGATCGCGGCGAAGCCCACCACCGTCACGAGCAGCTGGGCGCTCCAGCCATAGCCATTGAGCGCGCTCGTAAGCGGGTAAGTGAGGAACCAAGCGAGCGCCGGAGCCCAGAGCCACTTCACGCCATAAAAAGCCATCCCGCAGAAAAAGAGCGCGCCGAAGGGCTGCAGATTCGGAAGATTTTCAGGCGTTATTGCGCCTACGATACGAGCCGCACCGAGGATCACGACGAAAACAAAAAGCGGGAGCCATTTCTGCATGCCGGAAACCTACGTGAGACCAGCAGAGGATGCCAGCTTTTCCACCGCACAACGAACCGCAGCTTCATGACAGCCGATTCGCTCCGCAAGAGAGGCTGAACTCGGCGTCTCGAAGGTGAGCGAAAGCGGGCAGCCCTGCCGCGAAAGATAGATCGCCTCTGGCCAGCCCTCGGGAATATCCGGGTGATCGGGGTGAAAAATCCACCCCGGCTGCGTCACCGGATGCTCATCGATTTCCTCCTCCGGCTCAGGAGGAAAAAAAGGAGCCACTGCTGCCAAAAGATCCTCGTAAGCCGGCGCCTCCACCCCCGTGTTAATCTCATAATAGTAAAACCCCGTGCTCTCCCAATCCTCATGCAGCGAGAGGAAAAGAAGCGGTCTCCCCTGGCGCTCAAGCCACCCCAGATGAGCGCAGGTTTCCGCAGCCTCCGCCGTGAAATAATCGCGGTTGAGATCGATGCCGTCGGCCGTCTCCCGCGTCCCTGCTTCCAGACCCGTAGGATTCAGCGCCGGGCAGATCAACCAGCGGAATCGCTCGTCGAAAAAACCACTCTTAAGGAGCGAAAGAAGCGCCTGAGGACCGGCCGGCTCATCTCCATGAACGCCTGACGAGAGATAAATAAGCGGCAGATCCTCGCCTCCCTTCGAGCAGGCCAAGATCGGGAATCCTCCCCGCTCAAGAAGCTCCTCCACCAAGAAGCCCTCCGCCTGAGCTTCCTGCCTCCACTCCTCGATCAGTTCATCCCAATTCATCGCGTCTCGCCCCGGATCTGACCCCTCTAGAATCTTTAGCGTTCCGGGCGATACGGCCACGCCGGAACTCCCGGAGGGTCCACCGTAGCAGTCACCTTCCCGAGACCGAAGTCCTCCGCAACAAGCGCGCGCTCCTTCCAGATCTTCGCTTCCGCCTTCCTCCAGAAACCATAGAAGCTCGGATAAAAGGGATCCACATAGCCGACCTCAGCCATCTCAGGGACCTTGAGATCCAGTAAATGATACGTGCCATTCACCACCAAGCGCCGCAGTGATTCGTCGAGAAAATCTACCGAGGCCCCCATCGTAGTGCAGAAAGTCACGCCCTTCGTTTTCCCATCTGGGGAGCAATAGGGGTGAAGCCACGCCAGCGGCATCATGGGATCATTTCGCTCACCCTCCACCGCCGCTGAATCCGGAGCCAGGGTCTCCGTCACCGCGCCGCGCATCAAGATCGTGTCCGCATCCGTGAGATTCACCACGCCATAAACATCAGAAGGGCCATAGAACTCGCCCACCCCATTCAGGATCGGGTGCTCCTCCTGCCCCTTCTCAACGATTCCCCGGGCACCCTCGCCCATGTGCTTCCCATGATGATTCACCCAAGTCTCGCCCACGATCTTCAAACCCCAGTCGTCCAGCGTGATCGTGCCAAATTTCTCCTCGCCTGAAAATCCATGCGTTGAGGTCCGGTAACCGATGATCGGTTTTCCCGCATTGAGATACTTCGTCATATGAGCGCGGTCCTCCTTATTGACCTTCCGCATCCGCGTTCCCACGATCATCAGATCCGCCGCATCGAGCTTATCCCACCCGACCACTCCCGAGACGTTATTCGGATCGATGTAGGTGCCATCCTCGCTCCACGAGAAGAGGACGGTGCAGTCGAAGCCATGCTTCTTCGCGAGAATTTTTGCGAGCATCGGCATCGTCTCCTCCGAGCGATACTCCTCATCACCCGAGACCAGCACAATGTGCTTCCCCTCGCCAGGCCCCACTGAGCCCTTGAAAAATAGGGTCTTCTCTTGGCCGGAAAGCGGAGAAAAAAGACCCGTCAGCGCCAACGTCAAAGCAAGAAATCGTCTCATCCCATTACTATGGAACCGCTGGCGAAAAGAGAAAGGCCAAAAGACGACCTCTGAGCCGCGCCCGAAGTCCGGAATTGTAGTTTCCAAGGGGAGCGGCAAACTAGCAGGCGCCCCACCATGCTAGTTTCAATCGCCCTTCCGCTCGTCCTCGCCTTCATCATGTTCTCGCTGGGGCTTGGGCTTCGGAGAGCAGATTTCGCGCGCGTCTTCCAGTTCCCTAAGGCCTTCGGAGCCGGCTTATTGAACCAGATTCTCCTCCTGCCGCTCGTAGCCCTCGTGCTCGCTCACAGCTTTGGGCTCGCCCCGGAGTTCGCCATCGGCCTCATGATCCTCGCCCTTTGCCCGGGAGGGGTCACGAGTAACATCCTGAGTAAGCTCGCCGGAGGGAATCCCTCGCTCTCCATTTCTCTAACAGCTATCACAAGCCTCCTCTCGATTCTTACCGTGCCGCTCCTCATCGCTTGGAGCGTGGCCCACTTCATGGGGGCGGACACCCCCGGCATTGAGACTACCAGATTAGGCCTCACGATGTTTCTGCTCACCGCAGTGCCAGTCGCGCTGGGGATGGTTCTTACCTCAAAGTCGCCCTCCTTAGTCGCGGAACTAGCGCCGCAGGTTTCACGGATCGCCGTCGTCCTCTTCGCGCTCATCATCGTGGCCGCCTTGGTGAAAAATTGGGCCATCTTCTTCGAGAACCTCGCCATTTTGGGACCGGTCGCTATTCTTCTCAATCTCGTCATGCTCGGAGCCGGAATCGCGACCGGAAAACTGAGCGGCTTGGACCACCGAGAAGCCACCACGATCTCTCTCGAATCCGGGGTGCAGAATGGCACCTTGGCGATTGCCGTCGGGAGCATCATCGCCGGGAGCGGCGGGGAGACTCTTCCGCCGGAGACCGTTCCGGCAGCGGTCTACAGCATCACGATGTATCTCGTGTGCGTCCCCTTCGTGCTCTGGCGTCGCCGGGCCTCCGCACCGGAAGCCGCTAGCGCTGCTGCGCCTTCGCCTGAGGAAGAAATTCCTGAAGCGCCTTGATCCGGGTCGTGCTTACCGGGTGAGTGCTGAGAAACTCGGGACCACCGCCGCCGCTTTGAGCCGCCATCCGCTTCCAGAGATCGACCGCTTCCTCCGGGCGGTAACCGGCTCGCGCCATGAAGATCGTTCCCACCTTATCCGCTTCCAGTTCTTGAGCGCGGGAAAAGGTGAGGCCGAAGGCGATATTCCCGACCTTTGGAGCGATCTGGCCGAGGCCGCTTTGGTTCCCCAGCACGGCTCCCAAGATCGCGCTTCCGGCCGCGATCGCTTGGTTATTCTGGATCCGAGCTTGCGCGTGATTCGAGGTGACATGCGCCATCTCGTGAGCGAGAACGGCGGCGAGCTGACCATCAGTCACCGCGACTTTAAGAAGGCCAGTATTCACGCCTACTTTCCCTCCGGGAACGGCAAAGGCATTGGCGCTGGAATCATTAAAAACCTCGAACTCCCAATTCGTTCCGGGAAGATTGACGACAGGCTTCAGGCGATTCGCGACCCGGTTCACGCGAGCGCGGGCGTAGGAATCTCTTGAGACCGGGGTCGTCCTCCGGTGCTCGCTAAAAGCCTCTCGTCCTGCGTTCTGGATACTTTGTGATGCGGGAGCCATCGCGACCGCTCCCGTCTGGCTATTAAAAGCGGAGGGCGCGGCACAGCTAATAATCGCGACAGGGAGCAGAAGGGTGACGGACTTGCGGAGCGAGAGACATCTAAAGAACTTCTTCATAGGCCGAACGCTAACATGAACAGCGGCAGACCTCCACTAAGAATTCCCTATCCAGTGCAGACAATGCGGTATTAAATGGGTCCGAGCGTGAATCTACCAAATTCCATCACGATGGGACGCCTTGTTTTGACAGGTGTCTTCATCATCTCCGCCAGTATCGGAGGACTAGCGGCACACATCGTCGCTCTCGTAAGCTTCATTTTAGCGACCATTTCGGACTGGCTCGATGGCTATCTCGCGCGGAAGCTTAACCTCGTCACCTCTCTCGGAAAGCTCCTTGATCCCCTTGCCGATAAAATTCTCGTAGCCGCCGCTTTCGTTTATCTCTCATCGCAAAACCTCTGCCCGGTCTGGGTCACCTCGGTCATCATCGGTCGCGAATTTCTCGTCACGGGCCTCCGGCAGATCGCTATTGAAAAAGGCGTCGTCATCGCCGCCGATAACCTTGGGAAGTGGAAGACGACCTTTCAACTCGCCTTTGGAATTACCTCGATGGTCTGGCTCGTTTTCCATTCCACCGCACCGCACTCCGGACTCGGCTGGCTCTTGCACACGCTCTCGAATCCCGCGAATTTCCTCTCGCAGATTTTCCTCTGGGGCGCTCTCGTCCTGACCCTGCTCTCCGGCTTCAACTACCTCAAGAAATCACGTCCTCTTCTCTTCGACTGATGGTTCTGAGTAACGCCCAGCTCATCTCGCCGGGCTTCGAAATTCCGACGGGATTTCTTGAGATCGAAGGGGGGCTCATCTCCGCGCTGGGCCCTCTCGAAGAACTCCCGCAAGGCCGAGAGGTGATTGATCTCGGCGGCCGGATGCTCATCCCGGGCGGAATCGATATCCACTGCCACGGGGCTGCTGGCGCCGATACCTGCGATGGCCTTCCCTCCAGTCTCGAGCGCATCGCCGAGGCAAAATTACGCGAGGGCGTGACCACTTGGCTCCCGACCACCCTGACCCAGCCGAGCGAAAAACTTATCGAGGTCGCGGGCGTGATCGCGCAGTGGGCCCACTCCGCAGCTCTCTCGGTCCCCGGGATTCACCTCGAGGGACCCTTTATCAATCCTGAGCAAGCCGGGGCGCAGAACCCTGAGTTCACCCGCCTTCCTGACCTCTCCGAACTCCGCGCCCTCCATGAAATCTTCCCCGCGCTCGTCCTCTCGCTCGCACCTGAACTGCCCGGAGCGCTCGAGATGATTCGCGAAGCGCAAGCGCTCGGGATCGTCTCATCCGCCGCGCACAGCAAGGCAGACTCCGGCACTCTTCAGGAAGCGATGGGCTACGGCCTCCGCCATCTGACCCACTACGGGAATGCCATGACCGGGCTCCACCACCGCGAGATCGGCATGGTCGGCACTGGTATTCTTGATGATAGCCTCATGCTCGAAGTCATCGCCGATGGCATCCACCTCTGCGATGACATGCTCCGGCTTCTTTTAAAGGTCATCCCGATCGAGCGCCTCATCCTCATCACCGATTCGGTCGCCGCCTCGTGGCAGCCGGATGGCGAATCGACCCTCGGCGGCCTCGCGGTCATCATCAAAGACGGTGAGACGAGATTAAAAAAAGACGGCTCGCTCGCGGGCTCGACCCTGCGATTCAATCACGGGCTCAAGCGGCTCGCGGATCTCGCAGATCGCCCTCTCCACGAGGTGGTGGCCGTGGCTGCTGCGAACCAAGCGCGGTCTCTGGCCCTCCATGACCGCGGCCATCTCAAAGCGGGACTGCGCGCTGACCTCGCCGTGCTCGATGCCGACTTCGAGGTCGCGCGAACCTACGTCGCCGGGGAAGCCCGCTTCCAGCGCTAAGGTGGCCTAGCTTTCTTGCCCCACAAAAAAAGACGGCTGCCTGAGCCGTCTTCTTGAAATTGAGAAATGAGACCCTATCCCGGCCTAGGGCTGGTTATTGTAGTTCTTATCTCTCACGCTTGTCAGGAAGTCGAAGACCGGGGGCTTCTTCAGAATGACATTCTTCATCAAGCGGACTGATCCGTCGACGAAGCAAAGGTGGACCTGATCCTTATAATTGCCCTGCGGCGCTGAGGAAACCTCCTCAAAGATCCAGCCGGCTCCCTTGTCATCATCATCTGCTTCACCGAACCAGATCGTGTTCGAGGCGTCCTCAAGCTGAGAGGCGCGGACGACGTAGGCGCCCTCCGATTCTCCGCCTGATCCAGCGTCATCTCCGAGCTCGCCATTATAAGCGTAGCTCCCGTGCCTGTCATTGGTCGAGCTTGAGAGCGAGCCCCATTCCTTGCGCTTGCCGCCGAGTTTATGGACAGAAAGCGGGTTCTGGAAGATCGTCTCGCTGTGAGGCTGATCCCAGTCAAAGTTTCCTCCCTGACGCTTCGCGATATTCATCTGAACCGCGCAGAGATCCCACCAGACGAACTGGCCCCCCTGGTCATCATCAATCTCACCAGAAGCAGGGGGATAGGCCCCCGGATTGTGGTTACCGGTGTCGACTCCCTCATCCCGCAGCACCACGAGCGCGGCGTGGATGTTTCTCATGTTATTGCCGACCTTGGCCGCTTTGGCCGCTTTAAGGGCGCTCTTCGAGCCAAGGAAAACGAGGGACGCGAGGGTGGCTAGAATACCGATGACGACGAGGAGCTCGATCAGGGTAAAACCTGACGAACGTTTTGATGGGATAACTTTCATAAGACTTCTGCCAGTTTGGAGGGATCGGGCAGAGCTGTGAAGGGTAAAAGTCTACTCGAACTCGATCTTGACGCCGTTTGCATAGTCGCTCGCCGCTTCCGCAGGAAGGGTGAGCTCGAGGCCGCTATCGGTTTGAGTGAAGGCGACTTCTCCGCCACCGAGGAGGGAGACGGCTTTGATGGCGCGAGGCTCGTGGGAGTTCCCTTTTTTAAGTGACTTGATGGTCGCCTTTTCACCAGGCCACTCCATCAGGAAGGCGTAAACGTTTCCGTCCTTGGTGGTGAAGCGGATGTCCTCAGTGTTATAGCCCTTCTGCTTGTGCTCTTGGTGAGCGCCTTCGGCATTCGTGGTCTTGCCTTCGCCGAAGGTCTTCCAAGGGCGCGAGCCGTAGATGCCTTCGCCATTTACCTTGAGCCAACCGCCGAGCGAGAGGAGAATTTCTTTTTCTTTCTCAGGGATCGAGCCATCGGCTTTTGGCCCGATGTTTAAGAGGAGGACGCCATTTTTCGAGACGATGTCAATGAGGTCATCGACGATGACATTGACGGGCTTGTATTTATGATTCTCGATGTAGCCCCAGGAGTTATAAGAGACCGAGGTGTCAGTCTGCCAGACCTGCGGGCGGATTCCGGCAAGCTTGCCGCGCTCGATGTCGAGCATCGCTTCGCCATCTTGGTAGGCGTTCCACTTATAGTTGATCGCGACTTCTTTCTCAGCACCACGCTTGGCGGCTTTGTTATAAAAGTAGGCCGCGAATTTTTGGTTCAGCTCGTAGTGGTCGTTCGACTCGGTGGTGCCGTTCTTATCGCGCCCGATCCCGAAGTCGAACCAGATGACGTCAGGCTCGTAACGGTCGATGAGGTCCGCAGTGCGGGCTAACCAATCATCGCGGAACGCTTGTGAAGATACCCAGGTGTGGCGGTGCTCGCCGTGTCCCGAGAAGACATTTTCTTCAGGATTAGGGTAGAGGTAAGGCTGGTCGGGAGAGTAGAGGTCGAAGAACTTCGGCTTGGTGTTATCGGCGCCATCGACTCGGAAGAAGTAAGCCCAGTTAAAGGCGCGGTGGGAGGAGACGCAGAACTTGAGGTCCTCCTCGACAAGGGCGGGCTTGAGCTCGGCGATGATGTCGCGCATCGGCCCGATCTCGGTGGAATCCCAGCGGGTGAAGGGGTTATCGTAGAGCGAGTAGCCATCGTGGTGCTCGGCGACTGGCATGACGTATTTTGCACCTGATTCCTTGAAGAGCTTGGCCCAGGCCTTAGCGTCGAAATTTTCTGCAGTGAGCTGGGGAAGGAAGTCCTTATAGCCGAACTCGCTGAGCGGCCCATAGGTTTCGATGTGATGTTTGTATTCCTTTTTTGAAGGATTATACATGTTCCGGGGATACCACTCGGAACCGAAGGCCGGGACGCAGTAGCCGCCCCAGTGGATGAAGATGCCCAGCTTGGCGTCAGCATACCACTCCGGGATTCCGATCTTGGTGAGCGATTGGGTGGTAGGCTTGAAGGGGCCGGCGGCATTAGTTTCTTCAACCTCCGCGAGTTTTTCTTTCACGAGCTGGGCGACCTTTTCAGGGGCGACTGGTTCCGGGAATTTGGACTCCGCGCAAAGCGAGGCCGCAGTAAGGGCGAGAATGGTAAGGCTATTTTTCATGAATTTAAAACAAATGAGTTAGAAGGGGGGGTGTAAGAACTTGCATTGGGTTTGGGGTGTCGTCAACCCAGCCGCTCGGGACTGGGGTTTGCGAGTTCTAAGCTTTCTTTTCAAACTTCGTGAAGGTGATGAAGCCGTAGGCGGCGATCACGACAAAGCAGATGGCGACGAGCCAGAAGGAAGTGGGGACATCGTAGCTCGTGATGACACCACCCTGAACTTTCGCTCCCACTGCTCCTCCGACGATGGCCATGATGAGGAAGGCGGATCCCAGCTTGGACTCTTCTTCCTCCATCCCGCCGAGCGCGATGCCGTAGATGGTAGGGAACATGAGGGACATGCAGCCGGAGACGCAAACGAGGGAGACCATTCCGGCAGTGCCGGTGAGCTGGATCGCTCCGATGACGAAGGCAAGACCGGCGAGGGCAAAGATGGTTAGGAGCTTCCCAGGGCTGATGATGCGGAGAAGGAAGGTGCAGATGAAGCGGGAGAGGAGGAAGAGGACCATCGCGGCGATATTCCACTGCTGGGCCTCACCGAGGCTCAAGCCAACTTGTTCAATGCCGTAGTGAACGATATAGGTCCAGCACATGATCTGGGCCCCGACGTAGAAGGCTTGGGCGATGAGGCCGCCAATAAAGTTTCCTTTGCGAAAAATGCGACCGCAGATTTCCAAAAAGGGCGCGTCTTTTTCCTCGCGATCAAAGCTGGGCACCTTTGTGAAGGCGTAGATGAGGAGGAAGATGAGGACGATGATCGCGATGACGATGTAGGGCCCGCGAACATTGGCGAGGTCTTGGTCTTGGAACTCCTTAAAAGCGGCAGGATCCTTTGCAGAGAATCCTTTAAGAGCGGGGGCCACGGCGCCATCGAGAACTGATGGAAGTTCGTCTGCAAAGGTGGGGACTTCTTCGTAAAGCGGAACTTCCACTCCATTTCCAAGGTCGATGATATCACCGCTGACCTGCGCGCCCTCGGGGAGCTCGCTTTCGGCGGTGAAAAGATACTGCGTCACGGCGGGGTCGTTCTTGCCGAGCTTGTCCGCGAAGTCTCCGGTGAGAAGGGCGGGGGCGAGGACGAAGGTGGCGATGGCCATCCCGGTGAGCGAGCCGATGGGATTGAAAGCTTGCGCGAGATTGAGCCGCTGGGTGGCGGTTTCTTTTGGTCCCATGGCCAAAATGTAGGGATTGCAGGCCGTCTCGAGAAAGGCGAGGCCGCAGGGGATGATGTAGGAACCGAGGACGAGAAGGGGGAAGGAGAGGGTCAGGCTGCCCGGGATCGCCATCAGCGAACCAGCAGCATAGAGGCCGAGGCCGATGAGGATAGCGGCCTTGTAAGAGAATTTCCGGATAAAGAAAACGGCTGGCAGGGCCATGCAGAAGTAGCCGAAGTAGAAGGCGAACTGGAGCCACGACGCTTGCGCTGTCGGGATGATAAAGACTCGTTCGTAAACTTTTACGAGCGGGTTGGTGAAGTCGTTAGCGAATCCCCAGAGCGAGAAGCAGCACGTGGTGAGAATGAAAGCGAGGAGGTATTGCTTCGGCACTACGGCCGGTTTTTGGGAATCTGGGCTCACGTCTATTAGGTGTGGTTTCTAGCCCTGTGTGGTGGGCGTTTCAGAAACTGTCACACAGATATTCTTTTGTGGAGTCGAAAATTGATCCTCAGCTCTCTTTATTTTGATAAAAGATAAAGGAAAGTTGAAAATAAATAGCGAGAGTATTTGACCTATGTCAAAAATTTAGGTAAATGGGTAAGTCTCATTTCATGAGACAAGTCGTTTAATGTGTCGTTTGTTTAAAGAAGGCCGCTCCGTGAAACTCACAGAGCGGCCTTTTTTTGCAAAATTGTGCGGAGGCTTATTCGGGAATCTCGTTGAGGGTGTAGTAGACGTCCGGGTGCCAGAGGGGGTCGCCATTTGCTGATTTAACACCGCCTAGATTAAAGTGATGCACGTGGCCTTGGACGCGGCCGGAGACCTGTAGGTGGACCGATTTGCGATCGGGCGAGAGGGTCGCTTTTTCAATGACCGGAGTGGCCTTGTCGACCTCGGGGCTGCCGTATTCTTTTTTGTAAACGTAAGTCCAAGCTTCGGCCGAGTAGGAGGAAGGGTCGCTCGCAGTTCTCTCATCGAGGGGCTGGGTGAAGGTGATGACGAAGCCGTCTTTCTTGGCGTGCATCTCGTGCATCTCGAAGGGGGTTTTTCCGGTCCAGCGGACGCGCTCGAAGGTGAAGTTCTTTCCCCCGCGGGCGGCCCATCCGCGGTTCGTTCCGCCGATGAAAAGGGTGGCGTCCTCACCCATGCGAGCGGGAACGATACCACAGCGGAAGTCCTCAAGGAAATTCCAGACCGCGCCTTGGTAGAGGCCGTTGACCTTCTCCAGGTAAACGCGCTGAACTTGAGAGAAGGTCTGCTCGCCTACGAGGACTTGGCCTTGGAAAGGGCCGAATTTCCCGCCGGTGGAGTCGTAGAGGACAGCCGTTGGGGACTGGCCCACTTTCCCGTGTGGAAAGATGACGGCGGGCGGGATGATGCGGGGATCTTTCTCCCGCTCGGTGGTGATGCGGGAGTCCGACTCGGGCTCCGGGGGCGCGTCGAGATCGAGAATGGGGGCGTAGATATTCCCGCTAGGATTTCCCATGAAGCCGCCGGGCTTGAGCCACTTAAGCGAGGAGGAGCCGTTCCAGAGACCTTGGTTATCGGTATAAAAGGCATCTCCATTTTCACTAAATCCGATGCCGCCGGGAGAGCGGATACCGGGGCAGGTGGGAAGAGCTGTGCCATCGAGACCGTATCGGAAACACCAGCCGCGCCAGGGAGACTTCTCACTCGCTCTGGCCGAGCCGGTGAGGCAGTGGACGACCCAGATGTTCCCGTCTTTATCAGGATCAGAGCCGAAGTTGTATTCGTGGTAATCGCCATTGATTCCCCAGAACTGGGTCACGGTCTCGAACTGGTCCGCGCGGCCATCGCCATCCGTATCCGTCATGCGGGTGATCTCCGGGCGAGAGGTGGTGTAGAGCGAACCGTCTTTATAAAACATGCCGAGCGGCTCGTGGAGGCCGCGGGCGTAGAGGGTCCATTTGACTTGAGAAGGGTCGGCCTCGTAGGCGCCCTCGCACACCCAGATGTCACCGCGGCGCGAGGAGACGGCGACTTTTTTATCCGGCATGATGGCGATGGAGCCGAGCTCGAGAACCTCGCCCTCAGGCATCGGGATTTCCTCGCGGAGATAGAATTCGGGCTGGCGCTCGTCAGCCAATAAAGCAGTGACCGTGAGGAGGGAGGAGGTGAGAAATGATTTCATCAAAAAAGGTTGGTTTAAAAGAACTAGTTCCAGGTGTAAGTGAGCTGGATGGTGTGGGTTCCCTCGGTGAGGGGAACCGGGATGAGGAGTTCGTTCGCCCGAATAAACGGCGGGTGGTTCGACTCCGGAACGGCCACTTTTATTTTTCCAAAGGTGAACTCGCGTTCCGAGCTCGCGGTGATCGCTCCGCCGCTCAGTGCGCGGAAATAAAGTGCATCGCTCCCTGCGGCAGAAGCGGGCACCTCAAGGGTCAGGGTGCGTGTGAGCTGCGCCGCGGTCTCCCCAGGGAGGGGCTGGTCGCTGATCGCGACTTCCCCCATGCGGTAGTTAAAAGTCGGCTGCTGTGCTTTGTTCAAGTGATAGCCTTGGAATTTCCTTTTCAGGGAATTCTTATCTGCGGAAGGCCAGGGCTCGGTCTGACTCTCGAGCAGCGCAAAGGCGGGGCCGCGGCTGAGGGTGACCACGTTATTTCCAGCAGGCGGCTGCGAGCCCTGTCCCCGCGCAGTCCAGTGGCGCCCGGCATCGATGAATTTGCCAGTCCAGATCATATCGACACTCATGGAATCAGCGCTGAAGGCGAGATTGACCCCCTCGGCATACCCCACGCCGATCGCCCGCGGGTCGGTGCCCGAGATGAAGTTCCGGTAGATGAGCGCCTCGCCAGCTGGAGGGGTAAGCAGGATTTCCGGAGCGGGGGCCTTCTGCTTCTTGGCACCGACAGAAAGGGCGACGTCTTTCACGCCGGGGCCATTCCACATCAAAGAGATCGCTTGCTTCCCGGCGAACTCGAAGTATTCCACCTTGATCTCAGCACGCCCTTTCTTGAGGGGCACCTTTTTAATGGACGGCTTACCGAAGGGGCCGGTGCGGTCGCGCGTGATGACTTCCTTGCCATTGATGGTGATCGCGCCGCCGTCATCGGTGTCGTAAGCGAACTCGTAAGTGCCATCCTTCGGGACCTCAAGCCAGCCTTCCCAGACAAGACCGAAGGCGTCTTTCTTATCGGCTTGAGTCAGCGAAATGAGGCCTCCTTTTTCCTCCTCGACATTCGTAGCCTCGCTCGCACGGAGATCAGCGAGGGATCTAAAAGGTCCGTGGTGGATGTAGGAGAGAAGATCATTGATGGGCGGCTTTTTCACGCCCCCGAGAGGATACTTTTTAAGAAGCTTATCCGCGGTCCACATGTTCGGCATGACGGGGTTATCGGCCTTCGCGCGCTCTTCCTTAACCAAGGCGAGGGTGACTTCTTTCCCCTTATTGCCGAGATGGGTGCGGACGTAAGAGACGACATCGGCGATCTGCTGATCGGTCATCGAGCCGCCATGAGGGGGCATGAGAAGGTTGTAATCCTTATCATTCACGGTGACCGGGCCTTGGAGTCCGCCGAGGACGACCTGGATCATGCGGCGCGGGTTGCCCTTCACCCAATCACTCTCGTAGAGCGGGGGGAATTTGTTCGCTCCCTCGCCGACCCCTTTGCCATCAGGTCCATGGCAAGCGGCACAGAGAGTTTGGTAGATCGTCTCGCCGGGATGGGCGGCGAGAAGGGTGGTGGCTAGGAACGGGAGCGCGAGGAAGTGCTTCATAAAGTGTTGGGGGAGGATACGGTTAGTCTGCTCATTTCTGACAGGCTTTTTAGCTAAACACTTCGGGTAAGCTCGTTTTTAATTTTCTGTCCTAAGGAACTTGGGAAAAAGGTCATCACGAGGGGCGATTCGGTGCAGGTTTGACAAATAGGCCCCAAGAACCAAGCTGCTGACATGACTAAAGCTGTCTTTCTAAGCGCTTGTTTGGTGGGGGTATCTTTCGCGGATGACTGGCCGCGCTGGATGGGGGAAAAGGCGGATAGCACTTGGCGGGAGGAGGGAATCCGCACGGATCTTCCTGAAAAAGGAGCGGAGGTGCTCTGGCGGGTGCCGGCGAGCTGGGGATATGCCGGGCCATCGGTCGCGGATGGACTCGTCTATCTCCCGGATTATGTCCGGACCGAGGGCGAGCTCATGAACAATCCCGGCAAGGCCGTGCCTTGGAAGGGGTCGGAGCGGCTCCGCGCGCTCGATGTGAAGACCGGCGAGGTGAGGTGGACCTTCGAACAGCCGGTCGATTATCTGCTATCCTTTCCCGGCGGGCCGCGCTCGACTCCCACGGTGGCCGACGGGCGGGTTTATTTTCTCGGCGCGATGGGAAACCTGAGCTGTCTCGATGCGAAATCAGGCAAGCTCCTTTGGAAGAAAGACTTCCAGAAGGACTTCGGCGCGCCGCTCCCGATCTGGGGATTCTCGGCTCATCCGCTCGTAAAAGGCGACACCCTTTATTGCCTCGTGGGGGGCGAGGGCAGCACCGCGGTCGCCTTTGATGCTAAGACCGGGGAGGTGAAATGGGAGTCGCTCAACGCCGAGAAGCAGGGCTACTGCCCACCCTCGATCGTCACCGTCGGCGGGCGCGACCAGCTCATCATCTGGCATCCCGAGTCGATCAACGGGCTCGACCCCGCGACCGGAAAGAAACTCTGGGACCTCCCGCTCAAGCCGAATTACGGCATGTCTGTCATCACCCCGCAGCTGGTCGGGAATCGCATCTTCGCCTCTGCCATCGGCCGCATCGGCGCGCTCATCGAGCTCGATGAAGACAAGCCCGGAGCGAGCTTCGTCTGGAAGGGCAGGCCCAAGACCGCGCTCTACTGCTGTAATAGCACCCCCATCGTGGTCGACGGCGTCATTTATGGCTCGGATATCTCATCGAACTCGCTCATCGCGGCGAGCTGGGAGGATGGCAAGCGCTACTGGCAGACCGAGGAACCGATTATGAAAAAGGGGAAGCGCACCAGCGGCCGCCACGGCACGGTCTATCTCACGCGCCACGAGGCGAACGAGCAATTCTGGATCGTGAACGAAAATGGCGACCTCATTTTAGCGAAGCTGAGCCGTGAGGGATATGAAGAACTCGGGCGCCAGCACATCCTCGAGCCCACTAATGAAGCCTTCGGCCGACCCGTCGTCTGGAGCGCTCCGGCTTTCGCCGAAAAAAGCATCTTCATGCGCAACGACAAAGAACTCGTCAGAGTCGATCTCTCAAAATGAATCTCAATACCAGAAGAGGCTTCCTGAGCGGAGCGGCAGCATGGATGGCCGCTCCGGCCTTCGGGGCAGGGGAGCGCGCAATCAAGACGGTTTCGCTCTTTCACACCACCGACCTCCACGGGCATATCCTGCCAGCCGAGACCTACGATGGCATCGGAAACCTCGGCGGCCTTGCGCGCTGCGCGACCCAGATCCGCAAGTGGCGCCGGGACTGCCCCGATAATCTTCTCTTCGATATCGGGGACGTTTATCAAGGCACCATCGAGGGCTACCAGACGAAGGGCGCCGTCATGATCGATGCCTTTAATAAGATGAACTACGATGGCTGGGTCCTCGGAAACCATGAGTTCGATTGGGGCCTAGACGTAGTCGCCGGCGCGATCACGCGCTCGCAAATGCCCGTCATCACCGGAAATGTCACCATCGGCGGAAAAGCGGCCGGTGAGATAGAAGGAAATCCTTTTTCCAAAGTCGCCCCCTACCTCGTCAAGGAAGTCGCCGGGTTCAAGATCGGCCTCGTCGGTCTCGTCACCCCCGGAATTCCCTACTGGTCCCGGCCCGAACTCCTCCAGGAATTCGGCGTCACTGACCCGCTCGATTCTCTCAAAGAAAGCGTCAAGGAACTGCGCGCGCAGAAAGTCGATGCCATCGTCTGCCTCGGCCACATGGGCTGGAAGCGCGCCGATGACTACGCCAATCCCGTGCAGGACTTTTTGAAAAAGGTCCCCGGAATCGATGTCTACATCGGCGGCCACACCCACCAAGATCGCCCCTCATGGTATTGGTCAAACGTCCTCTGCACCCAGGCAAACTACTACGGGATCAACTGTGGACGCGTCGATCTCAGCTTCGATCTCGAATCCCGCAAGCTCGTCAAGCGCAACGCCTGGACCGTCCTCATGGATGACCGCATCGCGATGGATCCGCTCGTTCTCGAGAGCGCCAAAGAAGCCGTCGCCACCGCCGAGGAGCGGCGGAATGTCGTCATCGGTGAGGTGAAGCAAAAGATCAGCTCACGCGGCAAAACAAGCCCCTACTGGAAGCTTCTCTGCCAATCCTTCCTCGCCGCAGCGGCGAAGCACAATGGCGTGGCCGACCTCGTCTTCCACGGCACCTTTGGCACCAGCGATATCGAGCCCGGCGTCAAGACCATCGAGGACGCTTGGAACTGGCTCCCATATGAGAACTGGCTCGTCCACGCCACCGTGACCGGCGCACAGGTCAAAACCATCATCGCAGACGCGAAAAACGACCGCTACTCGGACCGCGCCCTCTACGGCATCGACCCCGAGGAACTCGTCCCCGACAAAAAATACCGCATCCTGCTGAACAGCTACGACAGCCAATCCGGCGGCCGCAAGATGCTCAAAACCCGCGACCTTCTTCAGGAAAAAGACAGCCAAACGAAGCTCCTCCCCATCAACACCAGAGAAGCCCTCATCGACTACTTCCTAGAGCACAAGACCGTAGGCTAAAGCAAGCCCCCACGCCCCCACGCGAGATAGCAGATATCCGGCTCTCCCCCCACCAAAAAGAGGTTCTATTTGTCCAAAGAGCATCCCCACTCCCTTCTGCTTCCGCGCCAGCCAGCTCCCACCAAAACCTATCAAAAACCATGACCACAGAACAAATCGAGAGGATTCCCTCCGCGCGATGCCGGCATGGTTTTCGAGTGCCTGTTTCTGGACAGGAGCGGGAGCGACGTGCTCCGAAGGAGTGAGCAGGCTAGCGGAGCCTGCGAATCAATAAGCACAGTCCTCCTGTGCTACGATAGACTGTAAAAATGCAGTCCCTATCCCCACCTCCATCATTTTCCTCGGAGAACCCGCAAACCGGGCAAACCTCCCGACCCAGCCCGAGTAGCACAGGATCGTGCTATCCGCCAAGCCCCGCCGAGCACCTGCTGAGGCTACCGCATTTCGCGCCCGCTCCACCGTGCTGCGGTGATCCTTTCCTGCAATTTCACAAGCCGCCAGCCAGTCCAAATACCATCTGATGGCCTCAGCCCACTGCGCTAGCTGCCAGTCTTCTCTTAGAATCCCATCGCGCTTCACTTCGCTCAGCCAAAAAGCCTTCGCCGAATCTCGGCCCGCAGCGAGAGAATGGCGTAACCTGAAATTCTCTAACCACTCGAGACAGATGAGGAACCCAGATCGTTCTCGATGAGTGAACCCACGAAAGTCGAGTAAATCACTTCTCCGGCAGCGTCTCGTCGATTTTTTTTTGGGCAGAATGATGAGATTGAGCAAGAAACTTACTGGAGATAATCTAAAAAGCGTTCGTTAGAACATCCTTAAAATCTCGTTGTCTGGAGCAGTTATATCAGGCCCGAAATTCCCACTCTAAACTTCACCCTCGATTTACCCTGATATACGACTCTTGGATCAGAATTGTCTTGTAGCTGGAACGATATCCGCAATCCTCGAAAGGCAGTCTGTCGTCAGATATACGTCTCGAAAGGCCTACGAATAAACACTGTTCGCCTCAAAAATGCGCTTCTTCTACATCGCCGTTGTATGTTTCTCATTAAGTGCATGTTCGACACTCAATATCCTCAAAGGCCCAGATGATTACACTCGAAATTATCTCGCTAGAGACATTAGAAGCGGAATCAATGATGCTGTAGCACGTGAAGTGGCAAAGACGCCTCCGAATGGATATTTGACCAGACCTTATTCCAAGAAGGACTGGACCGAATATTGGAACCACCGAATCCACCATTTGCACGATATCGGTGAATCAGATTCTAGCTTCGACCGTGCATATCGTGGTCCGAACGGCGATGAATGGATTTCCTATATTCTTCAGCAACGGGAATCTGCAGGCTTGCCGGATCTGGAAGTCGAGCCACGAAACCGCACTCATATTCCGTGATCACTAACTTGGCGAACCCCAAAGATAGCTTTGGGCGATAGCCCCGAAGCTATCGGTTGTTGAACTGGCCCATCCTCGCAGATCTACGCTGCTGCGAGGCCCCTTTGCGTTTCCAATTTACGACTTTCCCTCAGGTGGTTACGTCGATTCGCGGTGTTCGGGTGGGCTTGCCGCTTTCTTCGCGGGGGCTGTGGGGCGAACGGCGGAGCTGTTCGCC